>Ga0126384_10000267_pt1 | contig 27310 bp, 18 predicted proteins | sample PanSoiMetPlot_36_FD_92543 | JGI IMG/M metagenome (GOLD analysis project Ga0126384, IMG submission 92543) | Tropical forest soil microbial communities from Panama - MetaG Plot_36 | ecosystem: Environmental > Terrestrial > Soil > Tropical forest > Bulk soil | place: Panama | collected 2016-02-17 | reverse complement strand
TGGCGGCTTGTATTTGACGTAGAGGTCTGCCCCGTACAGCATGCTCCGCGCACCTTGGTAGAGCGTCGTGTCCCCTTCAGCGAAGCCTGGTGTCACCCCGGTCGCCACGTTCAGGCCGCCAAAAACTGAGAGGCTCTCGGAGGTGGGAACGAAGAACTTCAGCACTCCGGCGTAGGTGAGATCAGTTCGTCGCCCCCCTCCAAACGTCGACACCGGCTCAGGCGACGCGAAGTTCGCCAGCATATCCGGAGCGGCGACGCTGAAAACCTCCCCGGTCAGCTGCACGAAAAACGGAAGTGGCAATAACCACGAAACCTGCGCACCCGGAGGTCGAAGTCCGTCCGGACCCAGGTAGGAGTTGATCAGCGGCCGCTGGACAAAGTCCTGAACGTGAAGATGCATGCCATTCTCTCGACCGAATGCGGAACGGAATATTCCAGCCTTGACCTGGATCGCCGGCAGGCTCGTGGTGGTGAGAAATGCCTCTTCGATTTCCAAGCCCGACATGTTGGGAATGGTGAGGAACACGTCCGCGCGGAAATACGGGTCGACGATGGACTGGAAAGCGACCTCCAATTCCTGCAGCGTTATTCCCGCCGAATGATCCGAGGTACCGCCCTTGAGATCGGGATCGTCTCCCGCCAAGAACAGCGGCGCGCGTTGGCCGTATCCGGCCGCACCGGTAAGGATCACGGAGATATCGGGGTTGAGGCTTTGAAAAAATCGGGAGCCACCCTCAGCTGCAGCAGCAGCGGGCGGTGGAGCCCCCGTCGCCGGCACCGGTTTTCCAGCTGCAGCATCAAGCTGGTCGGAGAGCGATGGCTCGAGGGTGCCGCCGTCCGGAGCTGAAGCCGCGCTCGCTATCGGCCTTCGCGCTGCCGCATCCAGCTGATCAGTGAGCGTTGGTACGGGCATGCCAGCATCCGCAGTCGCGACGCGCGCGCCAGTGCGCGCCGCGACCCCGCGATCTTGACCTGCTCCGCCCCCGTTCGCGGGCATTGGTTGTGCGAACACGGCGACATGCCAACATGCGACGCTCACCAAAGCGAGAATCTTCGACTGAAGGTGCATTCAAATCTCCAAATCGAGCTCGGTGCCCACGCGGGCACGCAGGCCGTGCCTGTTGACGTAAGGACTGCCATACGAAAGGACGCTTCGAGCCGTTTCCTTCGAAGCGCGCGCACACTAGCCCCCTAACTGGCCTCGGAGTCAGTTCCGGGCAGAGATTCTTAAATGGGAGGGGAGTGTTTCGGCGCAAGCCTGAACAGCACCAAGTTTTCAGCGTGCCCTAAGCCTGGCACTGAGTGAGCGGCATCGCTCGGTAGGTCCGTGACCACCGAAATCGGCACTCGCGCACGCGTTGCTGAATCTCTACGAAGCGCTTGAACAAGGCAGTGCGGGTGATCCTCGCCACTTCCGCATACTGCCGATTTGGACAATCCAGTATTGACCAGGGCGCTGGCTGCCCTCTGGGTGGTATCAGCTCGAGCGCTGAATGCCTCGGCGCCCTGGACGTGAGCAATCTCACCGTGCTCAACGCAAACGATGTGCTGGACCAGCGCGAAGTGGAGCGTGCCAGCAAGCTGTCCAAGCACGAGTGTGGAAGCCGCGAATGCCTGGGGCCAAGGCAATCGATGACGCCGCCGTCGCGTGCATGAGCTTGGGATCGGTCTCCGCCCCATGAAGTTGTGTCCGGCTTAACCTCGATGGGCCACTGACGTCAAGAATCCACCGAAATTCAGAGTCAGTCTTTAATCCAACGCAGCGATGTGAAAACCGCTTCGATCCTCAGTGATGATGCCCCTCGTTCGACCTTTCAGGTCGAAGGCGAATGAACGCCATGCCGCCGAGCGGGATGTTGCTGCCGTAGTACGGCTGAAGGCCCCCGCTTAGGAAATTTGCGCTACCGACGATTCCGAAGCCCAGCAAGACTGGCCCGATGGGCACATCGCGCACGTATCCGAGCTCGAGCACGAAGGCGTCAAACACCGAATCCGCGTACTGTTGCGGAAGCGCTAAATCGTCGCCGCTTCGCTGCACAAATTCGGCCCTGCCGAAGACCGTGTTGTGCGAAAGCTCGAAATTTGACTCCAACGTGGTCGCCGTCGTGTTGGGACCGAGAGATGGGGCATCGAGGCCAAAAACTGCCGTGGTTGCCCAATTCCCCTCCCCCAGTGGCCAATTGTGCGTGGCCGATGCCGTCACTCGGTGCACGCTGCGGTCCGGGTCGAGCTGCTCAGGGCTCTTCAGAAACCCGTACGACACCTGGAAGCTGAGATCGGAATTCGGGTTAAAGGACAGACGCGTCGAGAAGGAGTCCAGCGCTCTGAAATCAAAATCGTATCGATTCTCATCGGGCTCGCGCCCGTTGAACCAGGACCCCTCGAGCTTGAATTGGCGCGTGTATACAGCGGCGGTTACTACGCCAAACGAAATATGGGTGGAGTCTTGCCAGTGATGGCCTAGCACCGCGAAGGGATTCGCCGAGGACGATTCCCGGTGCGGAAACGCCACTGGTCCGAGCGCCGGCTCGCCGGAGAAAGCCAAGTAGATTTCATAGGCAATCCCGTCTGCCAGAGCGTGATTGTATTTAACCGCTGTTTCCATGAACAGGTCGTGCGGATGCTGCCGATCGTGGAGCGGCATCCCGTCCACTGCTTCGCCCGTCTGCAACAGGAGCGGATAGCCGGATTTGCCACCCGTCGTGAACGGCTCCGCGCTGAGCATCGCGCGCGCCGTAAATTGGCCATCGAGCAGCGAGTGTTGCGCCATGAGCATGACCCAGTTCACGCTCATGAATTGGTGGTCGCCTCTCGAGCTGGTTTGGGCATCGTAGCCGGCGATGATGTTGTAATGCAGCATCAGCATCCAGTCGCCGATCATGAAATGATGGCCGTGCACCGGCGTTGAATCCGGTTGCCAGGCAGTCCCCGAGCCCTCTCGGCTCATCCCAAGCTGGAGCGGATCCTCGCTCATCACCATCGCAGCCGAGTGATGGTGCTCGTGCCCGTGCACAGATGTTTCCTCATCCGCCCGCGGCGGTGTTTCGGGATGTCCGTGCTGCGCAATTGCCGCGGAAGCGAAGAGAAACAATCCGCCGACAAAGGCTCCTTTGCCCAAGCTCTTGAGATGAAGCGTACTTCGCCATCTAAGCGAACTCAACTCGATTTCCAGCGACGTCTTGACCGTACACGAGCGTAGGACCATGGTGGCGAAGTTTTAAGGAGGCCGCGATGCGCGTTATCCAGCTTGACCATATCGTTTTGACGGTCAGGGACATTGCTCGAACCGTGTCCTTCTACACTGAGGTGCTCGGCATGCAGGCCCGCACCTTTGGCGAGGGCCGGACCGCTCTGCATTTCGGCGATCAAAAGCTCAATCTGCACCCAGCAGATCGCGTGCTCGATCCCAACGTCAGGCACGCCACGCCCGGTTCGGCGGACGTCTGCTTCATCGTCGATGAACCGCTTGAGCATTGGATGAGACACGTTGGTCGACACCATGTTCCAATTATCCTCGGCCCGGTAACCCGCACCGGCGCGCTAGGTGAGCTGAGGTCGATTTACCTCTACGACCCGGATGAGAACCTGGTCGAATTGTCGAACCTCGTCCTCCGCAGCTGAGGCCGATCCCGCCGGAGGACTTGCTTCCAAATGGAGCGCAAAACGCGCTGCGAGTTGTCTGGGCAGAGGCTTCTGCTTTTGCTATAGGCGACGCCGATCGTGGGAAAGACGTCTCGATCGCGCGTCGCTGGTGGAAAGCATGAAGCGCCTGAATGAGTTGGCTGCCACCGAGGCGGTCGAGTTATTGGCCCGTCGGCAGATCAGCGCCGAAGAGCTGACGCGCGCGTGCCTGGATCGCATCGCCGCTCGCGAGCCCGAGGTTCAAGCGTGGCAATTCATCGACGCCGAGCTCGCGCTGACGCAGGCTCGCGCAATCGACGCGAACCCCCGCGCGCCGCTGCGCGGCCTTCCCATCGGGATCAAGGACATCGTCGACACCGCGGAGATGTCGACCGAGTACGGCTCCTCGATTTATCGGGGCAATCGACCCCGCCAGGACGCCGCAGCAGTTGCAGCTCTACGGCGATCGGGAGCGGTGATTCTTGGCAAGACCGTAACCACGGAGCTCGCGTACTTCACGCCTGGAAAAACGCACAATCCTCACCATCCAGGGCACACGCCGGGCGGCTCGTCCAGTGGCTCGGCCGCGGCGGTTGCAGATTTTATGGTCCCGATAGCCCTGGGGACGCAGACCGCAGGCTCGATCATCCGTCCCGCGTCTTTCTGCGGCGTGATCGGATACAAGCCGACCTTCGGCAGATTTCCAATGGTGGGAATCAAGCCGTTCGCGCCGTCGCTCGATACGCTGGGATTCTTTGCCCGCAGCATCTCGGATGTCTCGTTGCTGTCCGAAGCAATTACCGGGGGCGCGCTTTCTGCTTCCCCTGTTCGAAGCGCTCCTCGCATTGGACTGTGCCGCACCGAGCAATGGCCCCACGCCAGTGCGGATTCGCAGCGCGTCCTGCTCGAATCAAGGAACCGTTTGCGCGATGCCGGCGCACCAGTCGACGACGTCGATCTTGGGGATCCATTTCAAGGGCTCCACCGCTCCCAAGCGATGGTCATGGCAGTGGAGGCATGCACTTCTTTCAAGTCGGAGCGGGAAAACCACGCCAAGCAAGTTGGACCGAAGCTTCATGATCTTTTTGCAGAGGGTGATCGGTGCACATCCGAAACTTACGCGGCGGCAATCGCGCAGGCTGAAGAATGCCGGAGACGGATGATCTCGGTGTTCACGAAATACGATGCGCTGATTACTCCCAGCGCGATTGGAGAGGCGCCCGCGGGCCTCGAATCCACCGGGGATCCCGCCTTCAACCGCATCTGGACGTTGCTCCATCTGCCCTGCATCAACCTGCCCGTCGGCAGCGGGCAGCATGGGCTGCCCGTCGGAATCCAACTGGTCGGCGAGGCTGGGGGCGATGCCAAGTTGGTCGCGATCGCAGCGTGGATGCTTTCGCAGCTTGCCGCCATCAGCTGACGGCAACCCCCAGCCACTTGCCGATGAGAAAAGTAGCTCCGCCGGCCGCGGATCCGATCAGAAGCATTCGCAATCCACCCCAAAGCGCGCCGCGGCCGGTGAACAAGCTGATCGTCGCCCCCACGCAAAAGAGTGAAGCAGCCGCGATGGCGATCGATGAGCGCAGCGCAGACGGTCCTGCGGTCACCGTGAAGGGAATCAACGGAAGAAAGGCCCCCAGGCCGAAGGAAAGCAGCGACGAGAGGGCGGCGCGCCACGGAGAGCCGAGCTCGTGCGGATTGAGGCCCAGCTCTTCCCGCGCAAGGGTATCGAGCGCATTCTTCGGGTCCGAGATCAGCTGGTTCGCGACGCGCTTGGCGTCCTCCCTCGATAGTCCCCGCGCCTGGTAGATCAGCGCGAGCTCGGCTGCCTCTTCAGCCGGGTACTTCGCCAGCTCATCCCGCTCCGCCGCGATCTGCTTCTCGAACATCTCGCGCTGCGCACGAACTGAAATGTATTCCCCCGCCGCCATGGAAAAAGCACCGGCCAATAGACCGGCGGTGCCGGAGAGCAGAATCACCCGGCTGTCGGCGGTCGCACCGGCGACCCCGAGGATCAAGCCGGCGTTCGAGACCAGTCCGTCGTTCACGCCGAAGACGGCCGCCCTCAGACTGGTGCCGCCGCCCCGGGCATGGTGGCGACGCCCGACCTCGGCCACCGAGGTTGGCATCGGATGGCCTTGTTCCGACGTTGGCGGATGGGCGCGCACGCCGCCGTCGTATACGGCCATGCCGCGCACCTTCATCGCGGAAAGCACCACCCGCAATCGGCGAGCGCCGAGTCGTCGGACGAGCTGCGCGACAACGCGAGCACGCGCGCTCGGAGCGTAATCGAGAGTGGTTTTTCGGCCGGCGTCTGAAATCTGCGCCGCCCATATGGCCGCCTGTCCATCCGCTTCTTCCGCCAGCTTCGAGAAAAGCGCCCGTCGCGCAGGCGATTGCTCCACCTGCGCGATCACTCGATAGAGGTATGCGGATTGCTTTTCCTGCTGCCAACTGCTGAGCGCGTCCATTCCTCTCCCGTGCAATGCTTTGACGGGCTCGTCTGCTCGTCTCGATGAACGAAGCGAGATGATGTAGAACTTTTCCACGATGTGCCACTAATTAGAGCCTTGGCCGTCGGATTCCTCGGAGCATTTCCGACCTTGCCCCGATCCGCCACAACACGGTCAACGTTGTCCAAGCGGCGAGTTGAGGCCCCTGGTCGCAGTCGCAGGAAAGTGGACTCCCGTTGCTGTCGAGAGCTTGCCGGAGCCCCCGTGCTGCCCGCGCGCGTGCTGGCTTCCGGTTAGTTCGTCACCACAATTTGCCCGGCCATGTCTTCGTGGCCACTTCCGCAAAAAATATTGCAGTGAAAGGCAAACGTTCCGATCTTGTCTGGGATGAATCGAACTCGACTCACCTCTCCCGGCTTTATCTCAGCCTGCAGTTTCAAGTCAGGTACCTCGAACCCGTGAACCCTGTCGAGAGTAGTGAGCTCCAGCACGACCGGTACGTTGAGCTTTACCGTAATTACGCTTGGCGAGTACTCGAAGCGCTTGGCGGTGACTTTTATCACCCGCTCATTTGATGACGGCGACGGGGCCTGGTCTGCTGCCGGAGCCGGGAAGGAGGTAAGGAGCAAGGCGAGAGCGATTGCAGTCCCGGGTGAAAACACTCTGCTCCTCAGCCAATCGCGAACTCTTCGATGCGAAGATCGCGGCGCGGTTGCGCGTCCACTCCGCGGTAACCGAGACCTTGATTGGGATGAGCGGGATCCCACGGCACCGGCGCGCGCTTGGGCACCGATCCCGGCGCCGGCAGCGGAAAAATCAACGACTTCGCTGAATGGTGCGCGATCCGACCCGTCATCTGATGGTTCTCCTGGTGGATGTGACCATAGAAAACGGTGACGTTGCGATAATTCTGGAGCAAGGCGATCGCCGCATCTCCATCCTTGGTCGTCCAGTCCCACGAGGGATACAAGGCAAACAAGGGACGGTGCGTGAGCACGATGATCGGCTGTTCCACATCCAATTTCTGCAAATCCGACTTGAGCCAGGAAAGCTGAGCCTCGCCGATCGAGGCGCCCGGATCGGACACGTTGTCCAGCACGATAAAGTGAATCCCTTTATGATCGAAAGTGTAATGAAGTTGGCCGAAGAACTCCTGATATGCCTTTCCGGCATCGAGCGCTGCGTCGTGTTCACCGGCCATGAAGCGCAGGTTTTTCACATTGAGCCCGGAGACGATCTGCGTGAACTCGGCCATTCGCTTTCGCCGCTCGTTGTCATCGTCGGTGGTATGAGTCAGATCGCCGGTGAAGACGATGAAGTCGGGCTGTCGCTTCAGTGAATTCACCAGCCCAACTGTATTCTTCAACGTCACATCCGCCTGGGGATTCGGCGGTCCCTTGAAACCCCAATGCGTATCCGAAAGCTGAACGAAGTAGAAATCGTCGTCGCCCTCGGGCTTCGGGCGCGAAGAGGCGCAGCCGCTCAGGCCGCCGAGGCCAGATGCAAAGACGACGCCGCCCACGCCCATTCCCATTAATTGCATGAATTCACGACGATTCTGCGATTTGAAATCCATAGACCCTCGTCCGCGAGCGACAGAGTCGCCACGATCTCCAGTCCTCGCCTCAAGAAGATACACCGAAGCGACAGCTTTGGATTTATTTACCGTCGCCGAGCAACTTACCCGCGCTTTTCGGCCAGGCCGGATTGCGCCGGCAGACCCGCGATCGAGCCTTGGGCGCTCGCAATCAGCGAGCTCCGTATCTTCGTGCGCAAGGCGTCCAGCTCCGGATCGCGAGCACCTAGCTCACCGATGTTTTCTCCGGTGCGCTCAGCCAACAGCACTGCCAGTAACGTTTCGAAGAGGTTCGATCCGCCGGGAGAGCCGTCCTTTCCCGGAGCGGCGCCGACCATGATCCGCGGGACGACGTCGACGCCGGCGCGCTCCACCGCTTCGGCGAACCGGCTCATTACCTGCTGCGTCAGCTGGAAACGCGGCCCGCCGTAAGCCTTGACCTGCTCTTCGATCGCCAGCGCCTGGGCGATGCCAACCCGCGCCGACCTCTCCGCCTCCGCCTCGCCCAGAACCCTCACTCGACCTGCCTCGCCCCCGCCGAGCGCCTTGACCTTGTCTGCCTCTGCCTCGGCCAGGGCGCGGATCTGCGCCGCCTGTTGCAGCGAGCGCTGGTACTCCGCCTTGCCCTGGTTGGCCTGGACGGCGATGCTCACTTCTGACTCGGTCAGTTGCTGCTGCGCTCGCGCTCTCGCCTCCGCCTCGCGAAGCTCGCGCTCCTTGACGGCCGCCTTCTCCATTCGTTCGTAGGTGCCGACCTGCTCTTCGGCGACCTGTCGGTCCCGGAGCTGGCGGAGAATTTGCTCGATCTTCTGATCCCCGGCGCTGGAGGCCGGCGTTCCGATCAACACTTCCTCCAGCTCCAGATTGTAGTGACTGAATCGCTGCTTCATCTGTTGGTTGGACATCTCCTGGATCGCCGAACGCTCCTGGATCAGCTGGATCAGGGTGCGCGTCTGGCCAACGTTCTTGAAGTAAGCGGCCACCATCGGATCGAGCGTCTGTTCCACCAGCCGCTTGATGTCTCCGAAACGCTGAATCACCAGCGGCGCCTTCTTGTAGTCGATGTGCAGCACCACCGAGAGCGGCAGCGATGGCTCAAACGCATCCTTCGTGATCAGCGATACCTCGGAAAGATTCTCGTCGAGGCGATGGGAGCCAACCTGGTTTTTGATCCACTTCAGGATGATGTTCGTCGTCGGAACGACAATCACCTTTCCCGCATAAGTGTTGAATGCGTACTTGCCCGGAAGCAGAGCCGTGCTCCACACGCCGCGGCTGCCGACCGCGACCAGCTCGCCGTGTTTGTATTCTTCTCCAGACAGATCGGGCGTGATGCTGCCGGTATAGCTCACCACGACGCCGACGTTGCCCACCTCGATGATTGTCTTTGCAATCATTTCGACAGTGGCGAACAGGCAATTGATGAAGTAGGTGCCTTCGACGAGCACCTGCAGCTGACGGCCTCTTCGCCCGCCGGCGGCGAGAAACTTCTCCGCGTCCTGAAAGTTGTTGTGGAACGTCTCTGGATTTCCCGGGTCTTCTCCTACGGTGGGAGCAATCAGCTCGCCTTGCGGAAGTGAAGGGCCATCATGAACGGTGATGATTCCCACCAGATCGTCCGCGTCCTTGATCACCACCGGCTGGAATCCTCTGCGGTGCGTAATCACATCCGCCATGCGGCGGAAGATCTCCACTTCGTCGCGATTGAGAGGCAGGTACTTCACCCCGTCCTGGGTGATCACCGCGAACTGAGCGAGGTTGATCGCATAGGTGCCCTCGCGGAGAATGCGCCGCTGCGGGCCGCGCTGCCCCCCGGAATTCAGGAACTGCCGAACGTCCTGGAAGTCTTTGGCGGTGGTATTCGCGCCGAGCGCCTGTGAGGGCTGGAGAGGCAATCCGTCGCGAGCGAACACATAGCCCAAATGCCCTTGCGGAATCGTTACCAGCGGCGCCATGTGGATGCGATACTGAAAGGGCATCAACACGTGCCATCCGCCGCGGAGCACTTCGGGCTGAAACCCCGCCTCGCCATTGAGCGCGATGAACCCGTTCTTCACCGAGCCACGAATCGAAAAACGCTTCTCGACGATTCCAACTCGGTTGTTCGGGATGTAGCGAAACGTTTTGACAAGCAGAACGACGATCACAACTCCGATTGCGAGTGCTGCTATCTCGATCCAAGTCATATGCGTCACCGTCCTTGAGCGGATGAGCTAACGGGCCCCCACCAGGCGTTCCATGCGAACGAACTTTCGGTCAGATCTCAAGGATTTTCGCGCGCGCAACGAAAGGCTTGCGGTGCATTCGCCTTATGAATCCGCGGACGGTGCCTCGGCGCGCATGACGTCGACCTGAGAGACGGGTACGTTGCTCGCAGCGATGGGCGGCACCAGCTGCGGCCGAGGGGCAAATTCCGTGAGGGCAACTCGCTCGCCGATCCATCGGTGGCGATTGAAGGATGGCGAGTTCTTGTTCGCGATGATCTGAAAGCAGGTGGACCGCCCCTGCTCCGCAATCAGCACCGACCAGCCGAGGAACACGTACCAAAGTCGAAACCAACGCTCGCTATAAGCGGCGACGACCTTCTCCCGATTGCGGATCCAATTCCGATACCAGCGGTCGATGGTGTAGGAGTAGTGGATGCCAACGTTTTCGACGCTGTGGATCTCAAATCCCGCCTTCTCCAGCTGGTTGGTCACGAATGACAGTGGCAGCGAGGCATCGGCGCCGGGAAAGATGTACTTCGACATGAACATTCCCCAGGTGAAGTCCTCGGCGCCCCAGTTGCGGCGAAGCCCGGCGATCTGCAGGTAAAGAAGTCCTTGATCCGCCAAGAGGCCGTTAAGCTGTCTTAAGAATTTTTGGAAGTGTTTGATCCCAACATGCTCCGCCATCTCCAGTACTGAGATCTTGTCATACGTTCCGGGCGGGATGTCTCGGTAATCGATCGCCAAAATCCGCGCTCTCGATGACAGCTTCTTGTCTGCGATTCGCTTGGTGCCGAAGTCCGCTTGGTTCTTGGCGATGGTGACGCCGGTGGCGTCCACGCCGTAGCGTTCCGCCATGTGGGCAACGAGGGTGCCCCACCCGCAGCCCACGTCGAGTAATCGCTCATTCGGCTTGAGCTGCAGCTTCTCTGCAACGTAGTCGAGCTTTTGCAGCTGCGCCGCCTCGACGGTGTCTTCACGCCCTTTGAAAATGGCGGAGGTGTACACCATCACGGGTCCAAGAAACGCCTCGAAGAAATCGTTCCCGCGGTCGTAGTGATCGGTAACCAGCTTGCGATCAACTTTCTTCGTGTGCTGGATCACCGACGGGATGAATTTCTGAAAGAAGAACTTCGCCTGATCGAGCGTGAGGCGATAATTCACGAAGAGGTCCTTGTCGCGCATCAGGTCCTGAAGGTCGGCCTTCAGATCCAGCTTCTCGTCCAGAAATGACTCGATCAGGGTGTTCATCGGTATCCGCGCACGGGAATACCGCCGCCGAAGATCTTCGTCGCGAAACGAAATCCAATTTGAAAGCTCGATCGCCACGCCCTCCTCCTGATTGCGGCGAGGCAAACGCCTCGACGTTCGAATGATGATCGATTTTTAGCACACTTCGGGTCTCGAGCCGCCTTTTCGCACCATGTCACATCAGCATTGAGCGGTCTCTACCACCTGGAGGAAGCCAAGGCCTGCATTCCAGGTGGTGAGAAATGAGAAACGCCGTCGCGCTCGCCGCGATTCTGATGCGGCTTGTTGGGAATTCGGATCTCAAGAAACCGGTTGAGCGCAAGCTCCACGACGGCGATCTTCACCAGTATCGCCTCTCGCTCCGCGAGCATACGTTCGTGCGATTGCAGCTGATCCGGCAAGCGGTGGAGGTGCGTGTAATCGTCTGGGGGCCGAAGGGTGAAAAGCTGCGCGAAGGTAGCTCCCTCAGCGAAGCGATCGGCGCCCTTCCGGTGCTTTTCGCCGCCGAGCAGAGCGGCGAATACCGAGTCGGGGTGCAAGCGAACGGGGCTGGGAGCTCATCGGGTCGCTATCGAATCCAGCTCGACGAGCTTCGAACCGAGGACCGCGATCGACTGATCGCCTTCGACGATTACGCGAAGGCGGAAGAGCTGACCGCGCAGGCGACCGCCGCTTCGCAACGACAAGCCATTCCGCTCTTCGAGCAGGCTGCTCCTGCTGCGTACCAAGCTGGCGAGCTGGAGCTCGAGGCAGCCGCGCTGGATCACGTGGCTCTCGTTTATCGCAACTTGAGCGATGGCAACAAAGCGCTCGATTACTTAAACCAGGCGCTCGATCGCTGGCGGCGCTTGAAGCACCGGCAGGGTGAAGCCCATGCCCTGAGCATCATGGGCGGCGTCTACACCATGCAGGGCTTGACCGAAGAAGCTGTCGACAGCGATGACTACATCCTTACTGTTTTGGCCTTGGGTCCTCGCGGCGAGGTGAGCACCGCCGGCGAATACTTCTTTCACCTCGTCAAATAACGTCGCGCAGCCCTACCTCGTCGAGGTGGTCGAGAAGCTCGGCGGGATCGGCGTACACCCGATAGGCGCCCGCCCGAACCAGCTCATCCTCGCCGTACCCACCCGAAAGAACCCCCACGCCGAGGGCCCCGGCGCGACGGGCGGCCAGCAGATCCCAAACGCTGTCTCCCACGACGACGCAGTTGGCGATCGGCACGCCCAAGCGTTCCGCGGCGACGACGAACAAATCCGGATCCGGTTTGGCATGGAGAACGTCGTCGCGCGCGACCAACGTTGTGTCCGCAGGCGGGTCGAGAATTTTCAAGCTGTGGCCGGCGCTGTGACGCTTCCCACTGGTGGCAATGGCCCAGCGGACCCCGGCACGGGTGAGAACGCCGAGCAACTCCTTGGCTCCGGGAAGCGCTCGCACTTGTCCGATGCGACGCAGGTAGCCTTCGCTGTGCGTCTGCTGCATGCGCGCGGCTTCCTCGGCACTGACAGCGTGGCCGATTTCGCGCGCCAACGCGTTGACGAACAAACCACCGCTCATGCCCACCCTGCGATGAATACGCCACGCGGCCAGGCCAATCCCGGATTGTTCGAGCGCCTCCTGCCACGCGAGCACGTGCTGATAGACGCTGTCGATCAACGTCCCATCGAGGTCGAAAACAAACGCGAGGTTGGCCGAGCGCATCAGCAGCAAGTATCAACGATAGTCGGCCGAAGCAATCAAAGGACTGAATACGCCGCGGCCCACCGTCGTTTTGTCCGGTCGCCGCTTCGTCCTTGTGCCTTTTGCTGGTCCGCGACATATTTCGCACTGCGCTCGGATCGCCGAGGGAGATCTGTTTTGAAAATCGCCGTCACTGGAGGGTCCGGGCAGCTCGGCACACTGCTGCTGCGGCGCCTCGCCGTCGATCGCGAGGTCAAGCAGGTGTTGTCGATCGACCTGAGGCCGCCGATGGTGGCGAGTGGGAAGGTGACCCACGCTGAAAGAGACATCCGCGATCCCGACCTGGCGGCGCTCTTCGAGGGATATGACGTTGTGGTGCATCTGGCGTTCGTAGTTACGCGCTACCTTCGGCGCTCATTGTTTGACGACATCAACATCCGCGGCAGCGAAAACGTCTTCGACGCTGCGGCGAGAGCCGGTATCTCGCATCTGGTCTGTGCGTCGTCCATCGCAGCCTACGGAGTGGTGCCGGGACATCCGGTACCCATCGTCGAGACAACGCCGCGCCGCTATCAGGAAGAATTTCCGTACGCGGCGGCGAAGTTCAAAGTGGAAGAGCTCCTCGACGCCGTTGAAAACAATCAACCGCGGATGTTGGTGACTCGAATGCGGCCGTCGATCCTCGTCGGCCGATACATGGACCACCCATTCGGTCGCGCAATGCGCCGCCGGATCTTTCCAGGCAGGAATGCCCATCTGGTTTGGGATCAGGATGTGGCCGACGCTTTCGCACTGGCGATCAAAAAAAGAATAGCCGGCGCATTCAACCTCAGCGCTGATCCCGTCCCGAGGCTCGACGAGGCAGCGCGCCAGCTTGGAATGCGCGTTCTCAAGTTTAAGACGAGGCTGTCCCGCGCCGGTCTGCTCGCCGCGGTGATGGTTCGTCAGGGGCTGTCCCGCCTTGGAGTCGGCGAGGGAATGGACCCCGCCTGGGTCAAGTACGGCCGGGTCCCGATGGTCATCTCTTCCGAACGGGCGCGAACCATCCTCGGATGGAAGCCGATCTGCACCACCACCGCCGACGTGTTGCGTCGGTTCGTCACCGAGGTTCCAAGGCGGCTCGATCGTCGAATCCGGGCTTCGATGTCCCTGGTTCGCTGGGCATCGCTGTTCCAGCCGCAGGTTGCAGAGCTGCGCGGCGTCGCGGCGCGCGTCCACCTGTGCCTCACCGGACCCGGCGGCGGCGACTATTCGCTCGAGGTTGCCGATGGCCGGCTTCGCATCGGGTCGAGGCCGCCGCGGCCGCCCACGGGCGTGATGATCATGGACGCGCAGTTGTGGCTGGACTTGCTCGCGGGCCGGGTGGATCTGGCATCTGCGCAGTTCACTGGGCGGATCCGCGTTGAAGGCGATCCCTTCGGCGGCTTTCTGCTTGGCGGAATCCTCGCACAGCTTAGAGAAGGAGCCGCAGCTCCGGGCGCGCGCGGCCGGCTGGCGCGGGCCTTTTCCGCTTGGCTCGCCGCTGGAGGCAGGACGTGAAATTTTCACTGTTCTTCGAGATGCAGATCTCTCGGCCCACTCGATCGCTCGAGGCGAAGACCTTTCACGAATGCGTCGAGCAGGCAATCCTCGCCGACCGGCTTGGATACCACGGCATCTGGGAAGTCGAACACCACGGGCTGCTCGAGTACTCCCACTCGTCGGCGCCCGAGATTTTCCTCTCCTTCGTGGCCGCCCGAACCGAGCGCCTCCGCCTCGGACACGGCGTCACCCTACTGCCCTTCCGCTACAATCATCCCATTCGAATCGCCGAGCGGATTGCGGCGCTCGACATCCTCTCCAATGGGCGCGTCGATTGGGGCTCCGGGAAATCTTCCTCGCTGGTCGAACAGCACGCATTCGAAAACGACCTGGCTACACTGCACGACCAGTGGCTCGAGGCAGTGGAGATGATTCCCCGGATGTGGAGCGCGGATGTCTTCACGCACCGGGGTCGCTTCTTCAATATTCCACCCACTCAGATCATTCCCAAACCCATCCAGCAGCCGCACCCTCCGATGTTCGCGGCGTGCTCGAAGCCGGAATCCGCCAAGCACGTGGGGCAACTCGGGCTGGGGGCGCTCAACTTCGCGTTCGGCACCGACGATTTCCTCGCCCTCAAGGTGCGCGACTATCGATCGGCGGTAGGCGGAGCAAAGCCGGTGGGTCGGAGTGTCAATAACCACTTCGCCTGCACGCCGGCGACTTTGGTTTTGGAGGATGACCGAAAAGCGTGCGCCTACGGGTTGCGCGGAGCGCGTTTTTTTCTCGAGAGCCTTCACACCTATTACCTGGGTCGCGACCGTCCCGTGGGCGAGCTCAGCGTCTCCCGAGATTTCCTGCCGGATGCAGCTCTCGAGGAGGCGATGCGCCAGCGCAACGCTGCCGGATCGCAGGTGGCAAACATCGTCGGCGACCCGGTCTGCGCGCGAGAAACGGTCCAGAGGTTTGTCGATATCGGCGTAGACGAATTGATCCTGGTGATGCAGATGGGAACCGTGCCACACGAGCTGATCATCGATTCAATCCGCACTTTTGCAGAAAAGGTGATGCCGCATTTCAGCTAGTCCCCGATTTCGCACTCGAGGTCAGGGCTGCGCTCTCGCACCTGGGTAAGGAGTAACCAGCTCGGTTGGGGCTTTGGCGCGACCGCAGCGCTGCCGTGATTCGGCATCCGGTACAAGGATCGCGTAGACTCGGCATAGTTTCTGCGGCGCAATCCATGCTCCGATCCCGTTTGACACTGCGCGCCTTCATCCACCTCGCCATGGCCGCCCTTGCGCGCGATGCGCTCGCCGAAGCGGACTCACTCAAAGAGCGGACTGAAGCCGCTCCGATCGAATTGCTCTCCCGGTGGCGCGAGGATGTTCAGTGGAAGCGCGACAGCCTTTTGCTCAGCGACGTGACTTTGGACCGCGAGACCGACGCGGTCGTCCTGGGGCTCAAGGCCAACTCGGTCTTCGTGGGAATCGTGGCCGGGCCATTTGGGAAGTCATCCAAGCACTGGATCCTCGAATTTGGCGCGAACTCCCAAGACGGCCTGTGCGGTCCGGCGAGCGCCGCGCGCCTTCGCTTGGAAAAACTCTCCATTCCAGAGGATGCCCCGAAAACTTGCGAAAGCTCCGAGGTGGCCCGCGAATGTCGCCGCTGGCGCGAGGCGGCACAGCTTCTCTACCTCGCCGCTGCGCGGGGGAGCAAAGGAATCAACCTGGGCGACGAGAAGTGCGACTCTTTTCACATCTACTTCGATCCAGTGCAGGGACAGCCGGTTTGGTGGAGGCGTTGATCGCTGAAATGACGCGCAGCCCTCCCCGCTTGCCGCGCGCAACAGTGCCTGCTAGGTCGAATCAGTGGTGCAGCTTGGCAGGAGGCGTCAATGCATCCTTTCGTCTTTCACAATGACCGCGTGCTGCCCTTGGGAGAGGTGCGACTGTCGCCGGGGCAAGCCGGCTTATTTAACGGATGGGGCTTGTTCAGCACGCTGCGCACCTACGACGGCATCCCTTTCGCATTCGAGCGGCATTGGGAGCGGCTGGCCCGGGACGCGGACCGCACGCAGATCTCCCTTCCCCAGGGTCCAAACGCGGTCCGCAAAGCGATTCATCAGGTGGTCGCGGCCAATCGCGTCGGGGCTGGATGCGTTCGGGTCTACTTCATCGCCAACAAGGCGACGATTTGGCACAGCGATGAAGCGCTGCCGGCGGTGGATTTGATCATCTATTCCACCGACTTGCCGGCGCGATCGGGACCCGCACGCCTTGCCTTGATGCCCGATGGTCGCCACGCCGCCAACCCGCTCACCGGGACCAAGGTGACGGCTTGGCTCAACAACGTTTGGCACGCCGAGCAGGCCCACCGGCAGGGATTCGACGACGCAATCCTCCTCAACGAACGCGGCGAAGTCGCCGAATGCACGGCGGCGAACGTGTTCTGCGTTCGCGATCAAGCGATCGTTACTCCACCCAGCAGCTCGGGTTGCCTGCGCGGCGTGTCGCGAGAAATCCTGCTCGAGATCGCCCCCGCGGCGGGAATCAACATCGCCGAGCGGGCCCTTTCGGTGAGCGAGCTTTACGAGGCCGACGAGGTCTTCATCTCGTCGACCACCCGAGGTGTACAACCCGTGGCCCGCATTGCGGATCAGCAGCTCAGCGTCCCTGGACCGCTCTCCCAGCGGCTGGCCGGGCTGTTCTCGGACTACGCCCGGGAGTATGTGAGGAGGGAGCAACAGCGCTTGGCCGGCTGACTGCGGCCGAATTGCCCTTTGCAAATTTTCCGCAAACGGGAGATATAGGAAGGGTCTGCCCCCGCCCGCTGGAGGGATATCATCAGAGGCAGACCCAATGCCCCGTGGGGCATGGGGTTGAACGCCGGAGCGGCAATTCTATTTCACGGAATCGCCGCGCGACGGTTTTCGGGTAAATCTATGGATAGGCGAAGGGGCTGGCACTATACCTTCGACCGATGGGCGCACCGATCTACGAGGTGGTAGTGATCGGCAGCGGCCCCGCAGGACAAAAAGGCGCGATCAACGCGGCAAAGCTCCACAAACGAGTGGCGCTGATCGACCGCAGGCCAATGCTGGGAGGGGTGAGTGTGCATACGGGCACCATTCCAAGCAAGACGGTCCGCGAGGCGATCCTGCACCTGACTGGCTTCACCGAGCGCACCTTCTACGGCCGGGACTATTCATTGAAGGAAAACATTTCGGTCCAGGACCTCGCCTTTCGCGTGAACACCATCGTCGAGCGGGAGACGCAGGTCATCCATGCCCAGCTGAAGCGAAATGGGGTCGCCGTTTTCGAGGGCACAGCTCGATTCATTGACCCTCACACGGTGGAGGTGGCGAACGACGACCGCCCGGTCACCCTCAACGCCGAGCGGGTTCTCATCGCTTGCGGCACGCGGCCGTGTCGCCCCACGGATATTCCCTTCGACGGCCACCGCATCATCGACACCGATCAGTTTCATTCCATGCCGCGCGTCCCCCAGCGAGCGATCGTCGTCGGCGCCGGCGTGGTCGGTCTCGAGTACGCGTCGTTCCTTGCCGCGCTGGGCGCCAAAGTCACGTTGATCGACCAGCGTCCGGCGATCCTCGATTTCGTCGATCGAGAAATCCTAGAGGCGCTCAGCTATCACCTTCGCCAGCTGGGGATGACCTTCAGGCTCGGTGAGAGAGTCACCTCGGTCGGCTTTGCCGCAGATCGCGAGCGCGTGTTCGCCGAGCTGGAGAGCGGAAAGCGAATCGAAGCCGACGGCCTGCTCTATGCCGTCGGCCGCCAGGCAAATGGGGATCAGCTCAACCTCGCTGGCGCCGGCCTGGAGGTCGGTCCGCGCGGAAAGGTAGCGGTGAACGACGTTTTTCAGACGGCCGTGCCGCACGTTTACGCCGCCGGGGACGTGATCGGCTTCCCCGCCCTCGCCAGCACGTCGATGGAGCAGGGGCGACTCGCCACCAGTCACATGTTCGGCGCTCCGGTGTGTCAAGCGGCGCAATTGTTTCCTTACGGGATCTACACCATTCCGGAAATCTCGATGGTCGGTCAAACGGAGGAGCAGCTGACCGCCGCGAAGGTCCCGTATGAAGTTGGAACCGCCAAGTATGCGGAGCTGGCAAAGAGCATGATGCTGGGAGATGAGAGCGGAATGTTGAAGATCCTCTTCCACCGCAAGACGCTCAAGCTGCTCGGCGTTCACATCATCGGCGAGCGCGCCACGGAGATCATTCACGTCGGGCAAGCGGTACTCTCGTTTGGCGGCACCATCGAATATTTTCGTGACACGGTTTTCAATTACCCCACGCTCGCCGAAGGCTACAAGGTGGCGGCATTCGACGGTCTGAACAAGCTCTGACGGTGGTGCGCTGTCGAATAGCGAAGATGCAACATTTCGCGTACGAAGAATTTACGCAACTGTTGCGACGCCAAGACACACAAGAGTGGTAGACACCCTCCGCCTTCTTCAACGCGGGGGGAGTCATGTCACAACGACGTGTCGTAGTTTGTCTTTGTCTGTCTTTGGGCTGGGCGGCGTGCAGCGGGCGACTGGATCAAGGCGGTGGCTCCGGCCAGCAGTCGAGCCGGGAGGACATCCGCAGCAGCCCGATCCTGCTTCCGACCGGAGCGTACATCACCCCGATCGCAGCGGTCGGCTCCACGTTCCAAACGTTAAACCCTGGGTTGCCATCGCGTCCGGACTTCATCGCAGGGCAAGCGGTGACTGCTGCCTTGGGTCCGGACGGCAGGACGCTCCTCGTCCTGACCAGCGGCTACAACCGGAACAGGGGAGCGGACGGTCGCGACATTCCCGAGGAATCGAACGAATACGTCTTTGTCTTCGATGCCTCGGTCGAGCCGCCGGCGCAGCAGCAGGTGATCCAGGTTCACAATACCTTCGACGGGTTGGCTTGGGCTCCGGATGGCGACGCGTTTCTGGTCAGCGGTGGTGCAGATGACAGCGTCCACATCTACCGCCGGCAAAAGGATGGCTCGTGGGCGGAGTCCCTTCCGTCGATCGATCTTGGCCTGAAGCCGCTGTTCCCACTGCTTCCAGGGCCGCAGGCTGCCGGAATCGCGATCAACGCGAGCGGAAACACCGCCATGGTGGCGAACTTCGAGAACGACTCGGTCAGTATTTTAGATTTGAAGTCCCGCATCGCCACCAAGGAAGTCCAGCTTCGCCCTGGAAAGGTTGATCCGTCTAGCCAAGGCGTTGCCGGCGGCGAGTTCCCGACCTGGGTCGCCATCCACGGCGATGACAAAGCGTACGTGTCAAGCACGCGCGACCGCGAAGTTGTCGTCGTTGACTTGCAGTCAGCGCAAGTGATCAACCGCATCGCCGTCGGTGGGCAGCCAAATCGAATGATCTTCAACCGTTCCCAGACGCGCCTTTTCGTGAGCAATGGAAGCAGCGACTCTGTCTCCATCATTGACACATCGACGGATCAAGTACTCGAACAATTCCAAACCACGGCGCCCCGCGAGGTGTTTGCGAATAGGATGGGCTGGAAGGGAGCGAATCCGAACAGCCTGGCGCTTTCTCCGGATGAACGGACGCTCTACGTCACCAATGGCGGCACCAACTCCGTCGCGGTGGTGCGATTGGGCCGGACGTGCGGAGCGGATTCTGAGGATGACTCCGGTGAGGTAGATTCGGACGGAGGGCGCAGTAGGGTGGTCGGCCTAATTCCGACCGGTTGGTATCCGAACTCGGTGGTGGTCAGCCCCGATGGCAGCCGTCTCTTCGTGGTGAACGGCAAGAACCTCCCCGGACCCAATCCGGGCGCATGTCGCGATACCCTTGAAACGAGTCCTCCACCGACATGCACTTCGCGCAATCAGTATGTTCTCCAGACAGAAAAGGCGGGGCTGCTCAGTCTCCCGCTTCCTTCCGGCCGCGCGCTCATGCGCCTCACCCAGCAGGTCGGAATCAACAACCATTTCGTGGATCAACGCGACCCGTACGAGGAGCAGGTGATGGAGTTCCTCCGCGGACGAATCCGCCACGTGATCTACATCATCAAGGAAAATCGAACCTACGATCAGGTGCTTGGGGACCTTGAGGTTGGAAACGGAGATCCGAGCTTGACGCTCTTCCCCGAGCCGATGTCGCCGAATCACCACGCTCTAGCGAGGCAGTTCGTTACGCTGGACGCTTTCTTCGACAGCGGCGAGGTCAGCGGCGTGGGCTGGAATTGGAGCACTGCCGCGCGGACGACTGATATCGTTGAGAAGACGCAGTTCCTGAACTACGCCGGCCGCGGCTTAACCTATGATTGGGAAGGAACAAATCGCAACATCAATGTCGGGCTCGCGACGGTAGAAGCCAGGCAAGAATTCCAGCCGCTCACGCCAGACGATCCCGACCTAATGCCCGGAGCGGTCGATGATGTCAGTCCCGAGGCCCCTGGCGATACAGCCGAGGGCGAATACCTCTGGGACGCGGCACTCAGACGCGGGCTTTCAGTGCGCAACTATGGTTGCTATGGAGATCTGTCTCGGTATCAAGATCTCCCGGGATTACCAGCCATTCCCATCGTTCCCGACCCGTTTGCGCAGGGCATCCGTCAATTCCTCCCCACCAAGGCGGCGCTCCAGGACATCACCGACGTTTTCTTCCGAGGCTATGACCAAAACAACGCCGACTTCTACAATTTCAAGGAATGGGAGCGAGAGTTTGACCAATACGTCGCGGCGGGTGAAATGCCCAATCTCGAGTTCGTCCGCTTCCCGCATGATCACTTCGGGGCTTTTGGGACCGCGCGCTACCATGTCAACACGCCGGAGAAACAGCTGGCAGACAATGATTACGCCATCGGTTTGCTCGTAGACAAGATCGCCCACAGCCCTTTCGCTAACGACACCCTGGTATTCATTCTGGAGGATGACGCCCAGGATGGCCCGGACCATGTCGATGCGCACCGGAGCGTGGGCTATGTCGTCGGCCCTTATGTGCGCCAAGGCGCCGTCATCTCTCGACCGTACAACACCGTCAACATGATCCGAACCATCGAAGAGGTGCTCGGGCTGGACCCCATGGGCCTCACCGACGGGCTTGCCACGCCGATGACAGACGTTTTCGAGCCAATGTCGCGGCCGCGCCCCTGGACGTACGATGCGATTGTCCCCGAGGTGCTCCGCACGACCGACCTGCCGGTGCCCGGAGCCGTCCCGATGAACCCGACCGCCTTCCAAAGCGCGAGCGTTTGGCCATTACAAACCGCCCAATACTGGGACCGCGCGTTGACCGGTCAGGACTTTAGCCGAGAGGACAGCGTCGACGCGAACCTGTTTAACCGCGTGCTTTGGCAGGGCATCAAGGGCGAAAATGTCCCCTACCCTGTCTTGCGCGATGGACGCGACCTGTCGGCGAATCGCAAGATGCTGCTCGCAAACTAGGCGGTCCATGTGCAGAGCTCATGCACGTGTTTCGATTCACTGGCGTTCGGCGCCGGTTACACCTCTGACGGTCACCTGTTCGTTAACCCGTCGCCGAACGTCCGCCAAGGCAACGTGTTTTAACCTCTGAACCTCGGCGGGGTAGCGTCTCAAATAAAACACGCGCTGCCCGGCCGCGGATTCTTCTATTGGGGAGTCTCGAGGAAGACTGAAATGCGAAAACTCATACCAATTCTCAGCATCGTTTTGGCGTCGGTCGAGTCAGCTGCACAGACAGACGAGGTTTGGCAGCCGTTTGTCATGTCGCGCGTCGGGCCAACGCTCGAGCCCGCTCAGGTCGCGGTTGAGACCGGCGCTGGCTACAACGGGCTGCCGCAGAACCACACGGCTCGTTTAGATGACGCGTACCAGGGAAGCTCGTGGCTGGCCGCCTCGGCTGGGTTGGTCAAGGGAGTGGAGCTCTCGGGGAGCGTCGGCATCTCGCAGGTCCCCAGCCGCGGCTGGGGCCTCGCTGACGCTCGAGCCGAGGTGCGATTCAAGCTGTTGGACCGCCCATTGGGACTGCCGCTCAGCGTGGCCGCCTCCGCGGGTTACCAGCGCGACTGGCAGCAGCAGAACGCGGCGGAGGCAGCCCTGCTTCTTTCATCGGAGGTTGGCAGGTTGCGATTTGTCGCCAATGTTCGAGCCGCTCATTATTTCCACGCTGGCCGCGATGCGCTCGACGTGTTTGCGACTGCGGGCGCGGCGATGCGTTTGACCGATTGGCTGCAAGGCGGCGTGGAGTATTTGGGCGAGGAGCTGGAGGGAGTCGGCGGCTCGGAAGTCGACGCCGGCGGGGGCGGTCGGCATTTCATTGGTCCGAGCACGACGATCATGGTTCCACACAGCACGCTGAGGCTGAACATGACGGCGGGTCCGGAATTCACGCCCGTCGGATCAGGCCTGCTGGTGCGCGGCTCCGTGGGCTACGTGTTCTGAAGAGTGTTACAAACGCCTCTTGGAGGTAACTCGGCGCTTCGCTTCGCGCTTCGCGCGTGAGCCCACTCCAAGGATATCCGCGGGTTCATACGCGATGAGCTGGTTCCTTCGCGAAGATTCCCGCCGCCCCGAGACCGCGTTGAGAACGACAATCACCAGCACAGTCAAAGCCGTCATCCCAAGCAAAACAACCCGCAACACCGCCATCGATGCACCAATCTCGCCGGCGCCCGACGAGGGAATGAGTGAGCTGCGACAGCGGAATGCAAGAGCGCTGCCGCGAAAAAAATGGAATCTCGGCCCAAGGGCCGGGGCCCGTTAGAACGCCCGCTGTGCCGTTGTTGCCTGTTAATCCACGCTCGAGTCCTCTGCCGTCACAAGATTGCAACACCCGTCGATCGAAATCGCCGCGGGTCGGGCTAAAGTCCTCGCCGATGCGCTGTCCCCAATGTCATCGGCGCCTCGCAGCAGGCGCTGCTTGCCCGGTCGATGGCGCCCGTCCGGCTGAGGCGGTCAGGCCCGAGCCCGAGCGCCCTGATGTTCCGAAGTATCAGTTGCTCTCGCTGATCGGCAGAGGCGGGTTCGCGCGCGTCTATGCGGCGCGTCGCAGCGCGGGCGGCGACGAGGTCGCAGTCAAGGTCGGTGACGCCGCGGCGACAGAACGTTTCGAGCGAGAGGCGTTCGCCTTGGGACGCTTGCCGCCAGGTGTCGCGCCGAGGCTCCTGGAAAAGGGGCAAACCCGCCTGGGCGAGCCTTTTCTCGCCCTCGAGCTTCTCAGAGGAGAATCGCTGGCCGAACTGCTGGCGTTGCTTCCGGGTGCAGGAGCTCTGGCTCCAGCGGAGACGCTCAAGTTCTTCGACGATATCTGTGAACCCGTCGCTCGCATGCACGAGGCCGGAATCATTCATCGCGACCTCAAACCGGAGAATGTTTTGCTGCGACGCGAGGGCGGCGTCGCTTTGCTCGACCTCGGCCTCGCTCGGTTTACGGATGAGTCGGGACCGGTCTTCACCGAGACGTTGACGCGGCCAGCGCAGCGGCTGGGGACCGCGCACTACATGGCGCCCGAGCAATGTCTCGAAGCCCGCGAGGCAGAGCCGGCATCGGATGTCTACAGCTTGGGTGTCATCCTCTTCGAGCTGCTGACGGGGCGACCCGCCTTTGTGGGCGAGGAGGCGGAAATCATTCATGCCCACGTATCGCGCCGCCCTCCGCGCCCATCCGCCTTCGTCCCGGTGGAGTCCACGCTCGAAGAAGTTGTCATGCGTTGCTTGGCCAAGTCTCCTTCGCTGCGTTTTCGCAACGCGAACGAGTTGCGGGACGCGGTGCAACAAGCCAATGCGGAATCGGCGTCTTTAGGCCGCACCGCCTCCGAGGTGCCGGCCGCCGATTCCGGCACCTCTCGACGGGCGGTGGCACTTCTCGGTGTAAAGACCCGCCTGCCACTGCCTGAAGTGTCCGCCGCTGCCGCTCTCGAAGGTGGAGAGCTGGCGCGCATTCATCCAGATGGCTACATCTTTTCGTTTCATCGCCGAGCGCACCTTCAGTCGGAGCTCCGGGCGGCGGCTCGCGCGGGGCAGCAGCTCCTTTCGCTTTCTCATCTCGGATCCGGCGCAACGGTCGTGTTGCACGTAGGCGACGTAGGCTTTAGGAGCAAGGGCTCGGAAATAGTGCCGTTCGGTCTCTGCCTCGAACGACCGCGAGACTGGTGGACCGCTCATACGTTGGCTGGTTTGAACAGCACACCGCAAGCCGATGCGCTGCTTCAGAAAGACCCGCGCGAACAAGAACAGCCTCAACAGGTAACCCCGGCGTCGCTCATCACCTTGCGCGGACGTGACGAGCTGTTGGCTACCATACGACAAGACAGGATCCGCGCTTGGGGCGAACGAGTGCCCACCTTGACGGCGATAATCGGCGACGTCGGCATGGGGAAGACCCGGGTGCTTGACGCAGTCGCCGCGGAAATTCCTTCCGAAGCGCGCATCCTGCGAGTGTTGGTCCCATCGCCGAATGCCTACCACGGCGATACCGCTTTTCAATCGCTCCTCTGCCAAGCCTTGGACCTCGCCGCGACAAACTTATCCATAGAGGAGCTGTACCGCAGGTGTCACGAGCAGCTCCCGGAATCGCTCGCTGAGAACGCGGCAACGGCCCTTGCTCTCAGCCTAGGGCTCATATCCGAAAGCGATAAACGCGCTGTTCAACTCCTCTCGGTACCCGGCGCGGCGCGTCACTCAGCGGCAATGGCCGCTGCCGAGGCAATTCGAAGTCTCACGACAAAGCAACCCATTGCCGTGTTTGTTGACGACGCGCACTGGGCTGACCCCACCACGCTGGATGCGCTCGAGATCGCGACCCTCGGTGGCACAGCCGCACCCATCTGGGTCTGTACGGTTTCGCTGCCCGCGTTGACATCGATGAGACCGTTCTGGGGCGATCGAGCCGGCGCATGCTTTAAGCGGCACCTTTCGGCACTCGACTCAGGGTCAAGCCGTGCGTTGCTGAGGGAGCTGCTGCAGCCGATTCAGTTTGTGCCGGAGCCGCTGTTGGCCAGACTGGACGAAATCGGCGGGGGCGTCCCGCTTTCGCTTCTCGAGCTGGTCTTGGCGCTGCATCGCGAGGGTGCGATCCGCCGGGATCCTCAGACAAACGAGCCGTATCTCGCCGCCGACGAGCTCCTGAGGCCATCGCCGATTCCATTCTACGAACGGATTGCGGATCGCACCCTCAACGCGCTCATGCCGCAACTGCGGCCGCTGGCGGAGCTGTGTGCTGCGATCGGCGACGAGATTACGATCGAGGAGGTCGGGTCGGCTCAGCAGCTGCTGCTTGCCAACGACCCTGCCCAGGAAACGATTGATCCCGCCATTGGACTCGATCGGCTCGTTCAGGCCGGGCTGCTGAAACGCCTCTCGGCGCACCGTCTTGCGTTCTTCCATCCGCTCATTCGCGAGTCGTTGGAGTCCCTTGTGCCCTACGACCGCCGAAAACGCTTGCACGCTGCATTGCTCTCTGTCGCATCGCCGAAATCATCTCGACAACTCTACGCGGCGAAGATGGCTCGACACGCGGTTGCAGCGGGGGAGCGTTCGCGAGCTTTTCAGGCGTACTTCGGGTTGGCCGAAGATGCTCGCCGGCTGCACCGGGAGATCGAAGCTGACCAGTACTACACCGCTGCCTTGGCCCAGCTTCCGAATGGAGCCGACAAGCTACGTCTCACCGTTCTCACTGGCCGAGGCAAAGTCCGATATCGCGGGCAACGATTTCAAGACGCGCTGCAAGACCTGCGCTCAGCGCGCTCATTGGCTGAGCGCATAGGCGACGCGACGCAGGTCGTGGACCTTCTTCTCGAGGAGGCGACGGTGCTGGATTGGCTCGAGGAATGGAATGAATCGTTCTCGGTGGTCGAAGTCGCCCTATCGAAAATGGCTGAGATAGACGATCCCGCCCTAGAAGTGAGGTGCGACCTCGCGCGTGGTCGTATGCATCGTCGGCGTGAAGAATTGAATGAATCGCTTAAAGTACTCGAACCGATGATTCGACGCGCGACCGAGCTGGAAGATCACGAATCATGGACCATCGGCCAGCTCATCGTCATCGGCATACTCGTCGTGCAGAACTCTTTTGATGAGGCACAGCTGCGATTCGACAAGCTCTTTTCGGTTTGTAGTCGCGCGGGTGACGATTTGCATCTTGGAGCTGCCCACTGTCTGCGCGTCTTTCTGTGGCTCAAACGCGGTTCGATATCGCAGGCATTCGAGGATTTGCATGCAGCGATTGCCAAGGCTCGAGAGCTCGGCAACGCTCAGCTGGAACGCTTCGCCAGCGTCAATCTTGCACAATGCCTGCATTGGATCGGCGAAGATGAGCAGGCGCTGGCGCTGGCTACTCGTGCCCACGAGATAGGTCAGCGGTTTTTCGTAAGCACGCCAATGCCGATGGATGCGTTGTTGCTTGCGCGGATACTCGCAGTGAAAGGCGACCTCCCTCAAGCACGACTACACTTGGAGTGGGTGACAAGGAACTGCAAACCGACTTCTCCATCCTCTGACGAGACGCTTTTGTTGCGCCTGACAGAGCTGCTGACATTGCCCGCTACTTCTCCCGACGGCACAAAGGATGCAAATGACATTGCACCTGCATGGGAAGATCTCGTCTCCCAAGCAAAACGGCAGTGCACTCTCGAGGATTACTACATGGAAATTCTCTGGAGCGCGGCCCGCTGGGCATTGCGTTCCCAACGGCTCCAGTTGGCTGGAAGCTGGCTTGGCGAACTGGAATGCTTGCTGCCGCGATCCCCGCTTTGGCGGGTACCGTTCGAGAAGCTCGCACTGGGCCTAAGCCGGTCGTAGCCTGCGAGGCAACGTCGGAATTGACCCGTCTCCTGCTCTCCTTTTGTTATCGACGGATTCCGGTTCGGCGCAGTTTATGCTACCGAGCTGCCCGCTGTTTGTGCTACGGAGCTGCCCGCTCAAATACGGGAGTACCCAAATGACTCGCTTTTGCCTTCGTGGACACAGCTGTCGACGCCGCTCGATGATACCCCTGTTCGCGTTAACAGCAGTTGTTACAGCAGGGCAAGCGCTTGGCCAGGACGGGCCGGACGACT
>Ga0126384_10000266_pt1 | contig 27492 bp, 23 predicted proteins | sample PanSoiMetPlot_36_FD_92543 | JGI IMG/M metagenome (GOLD analysis project Ga0126384, IMG submission 92543) | Tropical forest soil microbial communities from Panama - MetaG Plot_36 | ecosystem: Environmental > Terrestrial > Soil > Tropical forest > Bulk soil | place: Panama | collected 2016-02-17 | reverse complement strand
TGGACGCGCATCATCTGCGGCGCAACCGTGGTCACGAATTGACCAGGGGCGGCGCTTTGAACCAGCGTTGGTTCCTTCTCGACCGGCGGCAGAGTCTTCGCATAATCACCAAAGAGCTTGGGAGAGACCTTCCGAATGGCATCGATCAAGGTGACATCTCCACTGCGCACAATTCCTTTCGCAGCCTCAGTCAATGCCCGTTCGTGAAGGTCACTGGGGACCATATTCGGATCAACGTTCAACAGGATGACACCGCGGTCTGTGCGCAGGTTGAGGCTGACGAGGTCTGCGAGTGGCGTTTGAGGCTCGTCAGTCTCGTGCTTTGGTTTCTTAGGTTTCTTAGCTTTCTTCTTGCTCAGTTCATCGCCCTGCAGACTGCCTGAAATGGTGAAGACGCCGCGTGCTTTCTCTTTTACGTCCGGCAGTGTCACATCACTGAGGTAGCGAGGGCGGCTGGCCTGCCACGCAAAATCAAAATTCAGTCTGTCCAGCGGCACATCGGCGTGTATCGTGCCGGTAGTTGTCTGGACCTCGGCAGATTCCAGGTTACCGACCACATCGACGGCGCCTTCGGTGGTCGTCACTCGGACCCGTGATCTCGACGGGATGCGAACGGTAAGATCGATGCGCTCTTTTTCGGATCGAGGTTGAACGTTGATATCTACGTTAGCGCCCTTGACGGAGGTCTCAACACCAAACAGTTCAACTGGGACGCCTTTAGAAGTGGCGCTGACGACTACTTTCTTATCGGTGCCATCACCCACACTGACACGGCCGCTGCGGTTATTTATCGTGACGAACACCTTATCAGGAGTGTCGAGTTCGCGAAGGAGGCTCTGTGCGCCGACGCGAACCGGAGCTGTCCATTGGACAAGCACCGGTACGGCCAGCAACATGAATACAAAAATATAATAACGGCCACGTCTGGGGGCAGAACGCATAACAAACATATGCGGTCGATCTTGCCTGTGACTGTGCAACTGGTCAAGGCGTGACGCCGCGGAATTTAGTACTTCCATAAATATGAAGTAGCCCGGTTCAAGGTTCAGCGTTTCCAATTTGCCTGCCGGATTTAAACTGTTGAAACGATTCCGTGAATCCTAAAAACAGCCAAGTCACCGGGTTGAAAACCCGTGATAATGAGAAATCATCTCATTCCCGCTGGCTTCAGCTCGCCAATGCTGAGAGCCCGCACAACGGCCCAGCGGGTTGCGATTGGTTCGCAATCGTTTATCATAGCCCGACACGTTTCCCACTTGGTTCCCCTTTGACGATTAACGGACGAAGAAAAGAGAGGAACGAATGTTTCAGCCAAAACTCTCACACCGCGCTGAGGATCGGCTTATCATCCACAATCTGGTCAAACGCGATCCGATGGCGGATTTTGCTGAAGATGTGCGCCGGGGTCTCACTTCACCAGCGAAACACCTTTTTCCAAAGTATCTTTATGACGAGCTCGGCTCGCAGCTGTTTGAAGCCATCTGTCTTCTTCCTGAGTACTACCTGACCAGATCGGAAAAAGAGATCCTTACCCATCATGCCGGTGAGATTGTCAGTTCGATCGGGAGGCCGCAAACGTTGATCGAGATGGGTAGTGGCAGCGCCTCGAAAACCAAACTGGTTATTGAAGCTCTGCTGCGACATCGATCGGAGCTGCTGTTTGTGCCGGTCGATATTTCCGCATCAGCTCTTGAGAGCAGCAGTCGCGTGTTGCTGCAATCGTATCCACAACTGCGGATCGAAGCCTATGCGGCCGAGTACTTCGAGGCATTGGCGCAGCTGGCAAAAAAACAACGTGGGCCAACACTAGCGTTGTTCCTGGGTTCTAACATCAGCAATTTTGAGCCGGCGGAAGGCCGTGCGTTTTTGCGCGCGATGAGAGCGGTGCTGCGTGCAGGTGATGCACTCCTTTTGGGTGCGGACCTGAAAAAGGATCGGCACGTTCTGGAAGCCGCTTACAACGATACTTTGGGCGTGACCGCCGCCTTCAGTCGTAATCTCCTCGTGCGAATCAATCGAACGCTGGACGCCGACTTCTACCTGCCGGCGTTTCGCCATCGAGCCGCATTCAACGAAGCCGATAGCCGCATCGAGATCCACATCGAAAGCCTGCGCTCGCAAATGGTCAACATTCGTAAGCTCGGTCTTCAAATAAAACTGAGCGAGGGAGAACTGATTCATACTGAGAATTCCTACAAGTATGATCTTCAAGACATCAGCAGGCTGGCTTCCGATACCGGATTTGTTTGCCGGCACACATGGTTTGATGAACGGAAGCGGTTTAGCAGTAATCTGCTGCTGGCCGAAGCCTAACCGTGGCACGGGCGTCCCCGCCCGTGTTTCAACCGCGGCAAAGGCCTCCGCGCCCGTGATTTGAAGCATGAAGTGCATCTTTCGCCCTGAATGACTGAAGAGACCAACAAAGCTCTCGTCGCTTTTCACGATGTAAGTTATTCCGTTCCGGCAGTTCCCTCACCAATCATTTCGCATTTGAACTTGACGGTGCAGACCGGCGAGACCCTCGTGCTGCTCGGCGAATCCGGCTGTGGAAAAACAACAACACTCAGGCTGGTCAATCGCTTGTTGCTTCCCACAGCCGGCGAGGTGTTGGTTGAAGGCCGCAACACGGCTGCATGGGATCCAATTCAACTGCGGCGCCGCACGGGCTACGTGATTCAGGAGGGAGGCTTGTTCCCTCATTTCACTGTCGAGCAAAACATCAGTCTAGTGCCTCGTCTCGAAGGCTGGGAGGAGTCGCGCATCAAGGCCCGAGTGAACGAACTGTTGGATCTGGTCGGACTTGAGGCAACTAACTTTGGTAAGCGCTATCCAACGGAGTTATCGGGAGGGCAGCGACAACGCGTGGGCGTAGCTCGAGCTCTGGCAGCTGAGCCACCGTTGCTGTTGTTGGACGAACCGTTTGGAGCGCTCGATCCGCTGACTCGTGCCAGCCTGCAGCGTGAGTTTATTGATCTCACGAGGCGGCTCGGGAAGACAGCTATCTTCGTAACACATGACGTGCGTGAAGCGCTGCTGCTGGGCAGTCGCATCGGTCTGATGGCTGCCGGCCGACTGCTACTGGTGGAAACTCCGTCTGGCTTTTTAAAGTCACAGGAAGAGTACGCGCGCGCATACCTGCAAACGCTGCAACTCGATAAGCAGTCCGATAAGCCTTAGCTTGTCGATGACTTTAGCTCCGCAGCAACTTGGATGTTAACCACATCAACGACAAACTGAAGTTCGTCGGACTTTAGCTAACCATGAGCTTTTGGGAATTTCTGCGACAGAACGGTGGAGAGCTACTGACGCTATTGCGCGAGCATTTCGTGCTCGTCGTAGTCTCGACCCTCATGGCCGTTCTCATCGGAATTCCGACCGGCATTCTCCTAACCAGAAAGAAAGCTCTGCGTGCTCCGGTGCTCGGCATCGCAAACATCATGCAGACCATTCCCAGCCTTGCGCTGTTTGGCTTTCTGATCCCGCTTCCCTTCCTTGGTGGAATCGGCGCGCGTACCGCCATAGTCGCGTTGGTTGTCTATGCGCTACTGCCTATCATTCGAAACACAGTGACGGGGATTCTCGGGGTCGATCGAAACGTTCGAGAAGCCGCCGTAGCGATGGGCATGACTGATAGCCAAATTCTATGGCGCGTCGAGCTGCCGCTGGCGATGAGCGTAATCCTCACCGGAGTCAGAGTAGCGACAGTAATATCGGTGGGTGTTGCAACGATTGCAGCAGCTGTAGGTGCTGGTGGACTGGGCGTCTATATATTTCGCGGTCTGCGCCAGTACGACAACAACCTGCTGCTCGCCGGAGCTGTACCCGCAGCTCTGATGGCTTTGTTGGCTGACTTCAGCCTGGGACTGCTCGAGCGACGATTCTCGATCAAGGAGAAGAAGGCGCGCGCGCATTCGGTCTGGCCCAGGGTGGTTTTGATTGGCGGAGTCCTGATCCTGGTTAGCGCGGTCGCAGTGCTGTGGCGCGCGGGACAAAAAACAGCGGCAACGCCAGGCCAACAACAGAAGGTCGTCATTGGTTCAAAAGATTTCACGGAATCAATTCTGCTCGGTGAGATTGTCGCGCAGATGCTGGAAGCGCGTGGCGCACAAGTGCAGCGACAATTCGAGCTCGGCGGCAATCTTTCGCATGAGGCGCTGGTGGCTGGTCGAATGGATCTTTATCCCGAATACACGGGCACTGCGTACACTGCAATCCTGCACCATCAGCCGATCACAGATCCGCGCACGGTTTATGAACAGGTTAAGCAAGAGTACTCTGACAAGTTTAAGGTTGCTACCAGCCAGCCGCTCGGGTTCGAGAACACGTTCGCAATCCTTGTGCGCGGCGCTGAAGCACGACGTCTGAATCTCAAGACCATATCTGACGCTGTGCCTGACGCGCGTTCGTGGCGCGCTGGGTTTGGCCAGGACTTCATGTCGCGAGCCGACGGCTACCCAGGCTTTGTGAAAGCTTATGGACTTCAGTTTCGCGAGCAACCACATGAGATGGATCTGTCCCTGACCTACATCGCGCTGGCGTCGGGAAAAGTGGATTTGATCGCGGGTAATTCGACGGAAGGTCGCATCTCAGCGCTGGATCTTTTTCAGCTCGAAGATGACAAACATTACTTTCCACCATATCAAGCTATTTACTTCGTGCGGCAGGATGCTCTGGAGCGGCTGCCCGTGTTGCAGGAAGTTCTCAACAAGCTGGCGAACGCGATTTCGACAGACGAGATGCGTCATCTTAACTACGAAGTTGACGGGAACAAGCGAACGCAGGCAGACGTTGTGCGAGAATGGTTGAAAGCAAGGAAGCTGTGAGGAAATCGAATTATGGATTGGACCGAAATAATTATCCTGTTGCTGGTAGCGGGAGTGTGTGGGTCTATTGGCCGGTTGATCAGCGGTTACTCCCACGGAGGATGTCTGGTCTCGATTGCGCTGGGTTTTATCGGCGCGGTGATTGGGACCTGGCTGGCGCGGGCGCTGCATCTGCCTGAACTGTTTCCGATCCGCATCGGCACGACGGCGTTTCCGATTATATGGTCAATTATCGGAGCCGCATTGTTCGTAGCGGTGATATCACTAATTTCCGGGCGCCGCGCGTAATCAGGCGCTACAGGCGTTTAGAGTTCAATCTTCAGATTGTGCTCCGATGAATAGGTCAGTACCACCGCGCGGTAGCGGGTGGGTCAAACGATTGCGGATTGTTGATTGCAGATTGCGGAATTCCAATCCACAATCCACATTCCGCAATCCGCAATTATTTGACCCACCCGCTACCGCGCGGTGGTACTGACTTGTTCAAGCCAAAGCCACGCTGCTCAGGCGGCTGCGCAGCGTGGCTCTGGAGAATTTTTGGTTGAGGTTTAAGTGTTGTTGGGAGGATCACTGGGCGCCCCAGCATCCGATTCAGTCAAGTCGCTACGCGAGACAGTATTGTTAGGTGGATCGGACTTGTCTGGTTCCGGAGCTGTGGGCTCGTCTAGTCTAGCTTCAGACATTTCAATTCTCTCCTTAAAGTTAATGGGAGTTGGGCCCGGCCGGTAAACTAGCCGAGCAGTTTGTAATGAACCTGAATATCAGGCCGAGTCAAGTATTGTTTCAGCGCCTCATCGCCCCACTTTTGCTGTAACTGCGAAAGTACGGCTTTAGCCTGCGCGAATTTCTCTCGAGCCTTATCGGCTTGATTGAGACGCTGGCTGGCAAGCGCTATCACTACCAACGCCCGCCATTCTGATTCCTGCTGCCCTCCTTTGGCAAATCTTGCCTGCGCCTCCGAGGCTTTATCCAATGCGGTCTGGGCGTCGCCCGCGTTAAGCGCAGCTTCTGCGAGGGCAAGTAAGGTACGCGACAGAAGCGACGCATCACCCGCGTCTACGGCCATCTTCGCCGCTTCTTCACAACTAGCCTTGCCCTCACGGCCCACGCCACTAAGCGCCTGGGCCAATCCAAGCGTGGATTTGGCTGCGATTGTAACACTCTTATATTCGCTTTCGGCGAACTCAAGCGCTTTTCTCGCCTTCGCCGCGGCTTCTGGGAAGTTTCGCTGGCTAAGCGCCTCCTGGGCGAGCGCTCGATCGATCTCGGGAATCAACGGCTTGTATCCGCGGGCCGGATCGTTGGCGATGGAAAATGCCTCGGTCAGGGCCTCGTCAGCCTCTGAGTTGCGGCCCAAATGCCAGAGAATATCGCCACGATTGTGCTGACTGTACGCAAGCCCGAGTCGATTATTGATCGACTTATTTATGCTGTAGGCTTTGTCATACTGTTCGAGGGCTTCAGGATATCGCTCCTGCTCGTAGAGAATCGCCCCGATGTCAGCATAAGAAAGCGCCACTTGCGGTTCATCGCCGGCCTGCTGCGCGATTTTGAGCTGTTGCTGAAATGCCGCCAGCGCCTGGTCGAAGTCACCTTTATGGCGGCGAGCGCGGCCAATAGCAGTTAGGCTAAGAGACAACTCCTTCTGATAATTTGCTTTTTCGAAAAAATCTTTCGCATGCTCAACCAGCGGCAGACCTTCATCGAGTCGTAGTTGTTGAATGTACAAGCTGCCCAGGTCACGCGAGCCCGTTTCCTCGCGAAACTTGTTTTTGGCCTGGCGAGCCGATTCCACCGCTTGCTTGAAGTACTTCTCAGCTTCAGGATAATTTCCCTGACCGTATAAAGAGTTGCCGAGATTCCACTGTGCGACCGAAACCAGACTGTCCAGCTGGCTTTTCTGCGCTAACTCAATCGCCTGGTTGGCATAGTCACGAGCCTCAGCAGTATTCCCCTTTGAAAAAGAAAGCCCGCTGAGATCGAGCAGCGCGGTGACCTGCTGCGAGGGATTGTCCATGGTCCTGGCTGAATCGAGTTCCTTCTGAAATTGAACTTCGGCCTCGGGATACTTGCCGCTGCGGCGAAGCAGCAGTCCCTGCTGCCGGTAAACTTCGGCCTGACCTTCGACGTTGCTCAACGCAGTAAACAACTCAAGAGCTTTTTTGAAGGATTCGTTCGCAGCTGGAACATTCTGTTTGCTGCTATAGACGATGCCGGCACGCAGGTGCGCTGTGGCGTATTCCCCATTCAAGCTAATCGCTTTCAGATAGTAATCAAGCGCTTTGTTGTTCTGATCATTTCTCTGATACGCGCGTCCCAGATCGACGTACACTTGCGGTTCGTTGGGAGTTAAATCAGCAATCTCCTGGTAGGATTTGATTGCCGTCGCAAAGTCTCTGGATACACTCGCATTGACTGCCTCCAGATAAGCCGCCTCCGCTCGCGGCAGTCGCGAGCGATCAGACACAAGCTGGCTTACCACCAACAACTCGTCTTTTGCCTTCTCCGAATATTCCAACTCGGCAAACGCTTCGGCCAAACGCGCGTGGGCCAATGCGAACTTCTGATCGCTCTCAATAGCCTGCTCGAGAGATTTCGCCGCTGCGAAGTAAGCGCCATTACGCAAAGCATCGGTGCCGGCGTCGTACCATTTTTTTGCGGCTTCGTTCGGCTTGTATGGCGTTGACGGCCAGAAATGAATGATGGCCCATACCGCCAGACCGCTCAGGATGACAGCAAGGATCACGGTGCCCAACGGCAAGCGAGTGCGCCTGAAACTCTGCGTCAGCGTAGTCCAGGCGCTGACAGGCGACGATTGTGAGGCAGTAATTCTCCGATCGTCGCGCAACGATCGATGGCTGTCGCCGCTAACGGTCGTGAGGACGCTGCGAAGATCTTTCAGCATCTCATCTGCAGTCTGGTAACGCGCCTCCACACTCTTTTCAAGCGCCTTCATCGTGATTCGATCTAACGCGGGCGGAACGTTACTGTTGATCGATGAAGGCGGTGGTGGGTTAACGTGAATTACCTGAGCGCCAATTTCCAGCACACTGGAGCCTGAAAAAGCCGACCGGCCCGTGACGCATTCATAAAGCATGGCGCCCAGGCTGAACAGATCGCTGCGTCCATCGACAGGTTTTCCTGCCGCCTGTTCGGGCGAGAGATATAGTGGCGTTCCCACGATGACGTCGCTTCTGGTGCGCGCTGAAAGTAGTGTCTGGGCATTCGGATCGGCGCTCGTCGACTGTTCGGCGAAGAGCTGCTTGACCAGACCAAAATCCAGCACCTTCACATGGCCGCGTTCGTTCACGACCACGTTGGATGGTTTGATGTCCCGGTGCACAATCCCATGATGATGGGCTTCACTGAGCGCCTGTGCGACGGAGGCGGCAATCTCGACTGACTGCACCAGAGTGAGCCCACCGTTGTGCAACAGATCGCTTATCGTCATTCCCTGAACCAGCTCCATGACGATATAAGGACGCTGGCCTTCAAGTTCTCCGTAGTCAAAGACCGCAGCGATGTTGGCGTGACTCAGAGCCGAAACCGCTCGAGCCTCGCGTAGGAAGCGGGCTCGATAGTGTTTGTCGCTTGAGGTCAGAAACTTAATGGCTACCCGGCGACCCAAATGTGTGTCTTCGGCAAGGTAGACCACACCCATTCCGCCTTCGCCCAATTTCTCAAGAATTCGGTAATGAGAGATTGTTTGGCCTATCAAGTCCGGGTTTTCCTTTGAACACCAGAAAGGGATTTGACGATTAAAAATGGGCCAGGGGGTGCGGTCTTCTCCGGGGAAAGTGTTCCGATGGCCGAATTGTCGGCCAAAGTTTTGGATAATTCAACCTTAAGGACCACGTCCATGCCGCCGCTGTTGAGGAAGATGTTCAAGCGTTTCATTACTGTGAGACCGGAGCCCGAGCATCTCGGGTTCCATATGATTCGTGAAGCGAGGCACACGACAACAAGAGGGAGGCTCGCGAAATGTCGTTGCTTCGGACCAAGCGTTGCGAGCGTATTGTCCTTCAAAGCAACGGATAGTACAAGTACATTGTTGATTGCGGAATCCCAATCCGCAATCCGCAATCACCAATGCGCAATCCCTAATCGAGGGTGGTTTCGCGGATTTTTCTTTCCTGTTCGCGGCGGAAGCTTTTAAGCTTCTCTCGCAATTCCGGCCGCGAAGAAGCGAGGATAGCAATGGCCAGCAACGCAGCATTCGTGGCCCCCGCCTTTCCAATCGCGAGGGTCCCGACTGGAATTCCGGCGGGCATCTGGACGGTCGCAAGCAATGAATCCAGTCCGTTCAAAGCATCGCTCTTCATTGGCACGCCGAGAATCGGGAGCACTGTATGCGCAGCAAGCACACCCGCAAGATGGGCAGCTCCACCGGCAGCGGCAATGATCACTTCGATACCGCGAGCTTCAGCGCCGGAAGCGAACTCCGAGGCAAGCGCCGGCGTTCGGTGGGCCGACATGACATGGCATTCGTGGGGCACTCCAAAATCGGTAAGGGTCTGATCCGCGCTCCGCATCACCTCCCAGTCCGACTTACTGCCCATTAGGATGCCCACGAGGGGAAAGGATGAAGGATGAGGGATGAAGGATGAAGTAGAGCCGGAACTGCCTTTGCTTACCCGCTTCGTTGGCTTCGTTTTAGTTGATGACGTAGTTTTAGCTGATGACATACTTTCTCCTGGCCTCGGCACCTTCATCCTTCATCCTTCAAGGCTTCATCCTTAATTAGGCGCCCTGATCGAGTGAGTAGCCGCGTTCGCCGTCGAAGTTGTAAAGGTTTTCGGTTTTAATCGCATCGTAGCCCGCCTCGCCGATACGCCGCAGCAAAGTTACGATCTGCGCGTGTGTGACGAGCGACGCCGAGTCGGCTAACTGAAAACGACAACGCCAATGATCGGAGCAGAATGTTTCCGAGTGGCCGCCCGGCCAAACTTTCACGCCGCGGTTGCTAATCATCTTTAGTTTTAACTCTCCATCAGCGAGAGCATTAACCGCACTGCCCAGTTCGTTCGCGGTGCCGCTGGACCAATCGATGAAGATATCCACGCCCACCAGATCCTTTTTGGCTTTAGCTCGACTAGCGACTACTCCGGTTGCATCCACCTTCGCGGCGGCGTGTTGGTACTTGACGCCTTTCAGTATCTGCGGAACCTGGCCCAGCCTCGATACTACAGCGTCTGCAAACTCCTTCGTGCCTACCTTTTCCTTGCTGATGCCGTCTTTGAAAATGTCGTAGGTGTGAATGCCATCTTCAATAGTTCGCAGCCAGGCGTTGTGCACGAGTTCCGCAACTTCGGGGAGATCGACGTGCACGAGCATCATTACCGCACCAAGCAGCAGACCCGATGGATTCGCCAGGTTCTGACCCGCACGCCGCGGCGCCGAACCATGAATAGCTTCAAACATCGCGATGTTCTCACCGATGTTGGCAGAGCCCGCCAGTCCTACGGAACCGGCTATCTGTGCAGCCACGTCTGACAAAACATCGCCATAAAGGTTCGGCATGACCACTACATCAAAAGCAGTAGGCGTGTCGGCCAACTTGGCGGCTCCGATATCGACGATCCAGTGCTCGTTTTCCATTTCCGGATACTGCGCCGCTACTTCGTCAAAGACTTTATGAAAGAGACCATCCGTCATCTTCATAATGTTGTCCTTGGTGAAGCATGTAATCTTCTTACGATTGTGCCGGCGAGCGTACTCGAAGGCGTAGCGCACAATCTTTTCAGAGCCCGGGCGGGAAATGATCTTCAGGCATTGGATGACTTGATCAGTTTGACGATGCTCGATGCCGGCGTAGAGGTCTTCCTCGTTTTCGCGGACAATCACCACGTCCATACCGGGGTGTTTGGTCTCGATAAAAGGGTGATAGGAAACGCACGGGCGCACATTGGCGTATAGCCCCAGGGTCTTGCGCACTGTTACGTTGAGGCTCTTAAAGCCGCCGCCCTGGGGAGTCGTAATCGGCGCTTTCAGGAATACCTTCGTGCGGCGCAGCGAGTCCCACGAACTGTCTTCGATACCGGCGCTGTTGCCTGCCAGGTAGACCTTTTCACCGATATCGATCGTTTCAATTTCCAGCGGAGCGCCAGCCTCCTTAAGGATGTGCAAGGTGGCCGCCATAATCTCCGGGCCGATGCCATCGCCGTGTGCGACAGTAATGGGTACAGTCTTCGACATAACAGTATTAGTGCCTCTCTCAGGAAGTTGTTCTTAAAGTTGACTTGCAGGAATGGAGCAATATAAGCCATTCCCTAACGGCAATCAATTGAGCGTTTCGTTCTTGCTTGCGGCTTTGCTTTTTTGCGGGCGTCGCGTGAAGACTTTTCTAACGCCGATGATTTCACGCGAAGCCACAAAGGAGTAAACGCAAAGAACCTGCAATTGCAACGTTTGTTGGACAACGTGTAAAAACAGTTTTGGCTTGGACTGATGAGGCTTGAGGGCCCAGCTAGCTCTTGCGCTAAGCGCAAATTGTCTTGTACCTTATTTGACCATAAGTGTCCTGCTCTCCGCGCAGCAACGGTGCCTGCGCCTGTCCGTGACCGTGAAAGCGACGAAGTTCGGCTGAATAGAGAGTGAGATAGTTTGTCAACCAGGTAAGAAGCGGCTCTCGCAATTTGAGGGCTTCGGGCTCGTCGCGCTTTTGCGTCAGGAAGAGGCTGGCTCCCCGCCGGAATCCGCGATACCCAAATCCGCCCCCGCTTCGCCAAAGATCGAAAATCGCCCCCGCGGGACGATTAGAGAGGATTAAGTTAAGCATGGCTACGAAACTTTACGTTGGAAATCTGTCGTTCCGAACGACCAGCGAGGACCTTCGCGAGGCCTTTGCAAGCGTAGGTACGGTCGAATCGGCAACGGTGATTGAAGACCGTGATACCGGACGATCACGGGGATTCGGCTTTGTCGAAATGGCAACACCCGAAGAAGCAGCTGCAGCGATCGAACAGTTCAATGGCAAGGATCTTGGCGGTCGAAATTTGACTGTCAATGAAGCCAAGCCGAGAACCGAACGGTCAGGCGGTGGCGGCGGTCGAGGTGGTTATGGCGGCGGCCGTGGCGGATATGGCGGTGGTGGCGGCGGACGCGATCGAGATCGCGGCGACCGCGAACCGCGTTGGTAGTTTAGTAAGAGAGCAAGGAAGGGAAAAAGGGCAAAAGCCGCTCGCGCTTTTGCCCTTTTTGTCTGCAAAGAGGTAAGGGATAAGAGCAAAGGGCAAAGCAGGTGTTTAGCGTTCAAACTTCAGTTTGTCGATGCGCGACCACACAATCTGAAGAAGATTGAACTCTAAACGCCTGCTTTGCCCTTTGCTCTTACCCCTTTGCCCTTTGCCGTTACTTCCTGGCGGCGGGAGTGATTTTGAGCTTCATACGATCGCCGGCTCGTAAGACCTCGACTTCGTACTCCTGGCCCGCTTTCATTTCACCGAGCGCGTAGGTGTAGTCGTAAACATTTCGCACATCATGGCCTGCCAGCTTAACTATTTTGTCGCCGGCTTTCAGCCCGGCCTTTGCTGCGGGCGAATCATCACGCACACCATCGAGCAGCAGACCATCGTTTGCATCGGCATAGTTCGGAATAGTTCCGAGATAAACTCGAAACCCGGTGGCCCGGCCAGTTGAGTCGCTCTTTGCCACCGCATAAACTGGTCGCTCGCTAATGCCATCAACTGCGAGCACCAGCTGCTCCACGAATTCGATGATGCGGGCCTGATCTGCATAGTTGATCTTGTCTGCGGTGTCCGATGGTTTGTGATAGTCCTCGTGCGTGCCAGTCCAGAAGAAGAGCACGGGAACCTGCTTACTGTAGAACGAGGAGTGATCGCTTGGACCGAACCCGTCTTCGTTTAGCGTAAGTTCGAAGCGTTGCGGCCGAACGATGTAGGCTGTAGTTTCACCGGAAGCGCCCACCATAGCTGTAACTTTACCGGTCGATGGCATGCTTCTCATCTCGGCTGGGGAAACAGTCTTACGTTCAACGTTCTCTTTCGCGAGTAGGTCGCGCCATCCCTGAGCTGTGCCTACGCCACCGACAATTAATTTGTTGTCCTTCATGCGGCCAATCATGTCCATATTGAACATGGCGACCGTATTGGCGAGCGGAAAGACGGGATGATTCACATAGTAGTTTGATCCGAGCAAACCTTCTTCCTCGCCGCTGAAAGCGATGAAGACAATCGTTCGCTTTGGACCAGGTTTCTGCGAAGAGAGTGTGCGCGCCAACTCGAGCAGGCCAGCCGTGCCGGATGCATTGTCATCGGCGCCATGGTGAATCTCTCCTGAGCGTGGCGCCAGACTGCCTTCCCCGCCGTGGCCCAGGTGATCGTAGTGCGCACCGATGACGATCACTTCGTTCTTCAACTGTGGGTCGGAACCCTCCAGCACACCGATAATGTTATACGCCTGGACTTCGTTGCGCTTGATGGCAACGACCAATCGCCGCACAGCCTTGATATCGTCGCTAGCCTGAGGAACGGCTGCTTGCTTAGTTAAGAACGACATCTGCACCCCAAACGCTCTTTCGACGGCGGGCTGCGAGATGGCTAACACAATGATTCCAGCGTCGCCGGCGCTATTGTCGTAGCGTAGCTGGCTAAGTCGATCGTCCTTGAAGTTCGGCTCGCGCGCGATGACCAGCAACCCCTTCGCACCTGCATTTCTTGCAGCGATTGCTTTCCAGCGAACGTCTTCATATCGCGAAAACTGTCCATGTGGATTGTCACCATCAGGCGTGCCCGACAATGCGATGGCGAGTTTTCCTTTTGCGACATCGTTCGCATAGTCATCGTGTTTTAGTTCGGCAGCTGTAATCCCGTAGCCCACAAAGGCTACGTCAGTCGTTTCGAGCATCCCATTTTGAGAGAAGCCCAGTGGCATCCAGTCTTCTTCGAGCTTGAGAGGTGTCGATCCGGAATTGGGAGCCGTTGCAACCTCAAGCCGGTTTCCTGATCCAAGCTCGACACCTGCGATGTAAGGAAATGGTTGCTCGTAGGCGTTCTGTCCGCTTGCCTTCGCCTGCAGTCCCGCTGGTCGTAACCCAGAGCGTTTGAATTCCGCTGCAACGTAGTTCGCCGCCTGCGTGGCGCCTTCGGTTCCTGTGCGGCGCCCGGCCAAAGCATCGCCAGCAAGGTACGAAACGTCCTCGCGCAGACGATCGGCACGTGTAGACTGCTTCGCAGGTTGCTGCGCAAGCAGAAACCCACTTAGCGTGAAGGTTAGTAAACAAACGTAAAGGCTACGAAGTTTGATATTCATAATTCCTGGACCTCAGCCTTGCACAAATCAATCAACCCAATCGGCGATGAACACGTTCGTGTCACCCTGGGTCTTCGCATTTCGGTTCGAGGCGAACACCAGCTTCCGGCCATCACTCGAAAACATCGGAAAGCCATCGAATGTATCGTTGAAAGTAACTTGCTCGAGCCCGGTGCCATCGACGCTGATGATATAAAGATCAAAGTTGCGGCCCCGCGGGTCATTCATGTTTGAAGCAAAGATAACGCGCTTGCCGTCCGGAAAGAAGTAAGGAGCAAAGTTCGCTTTGCCGTTGTTCGTAATCTGCCGCTTGTTCGAACCGTCCGCGTTCATTACCCAAATTTCGAGCGTAGTGGGACGAATTAGATTGTTCTTCAATAGCTCGAGATAATCAGACTTGTCTTTCTCACTTTGCGGATGATAAGCGCGATAAACGATCTGCTTGCCGTCATAGGACCAGAAAGGACCGCCGTCATAGCCGAGTTCGCTAGTAAGACGCTTAACGTTCCCTCCGTTCGCATCCATCGTGTAGATATCCAGGTCGCCGTCCCGCATCGAGGTGAACACAATCTTTTTTCCATCGCGAGTTATCGTGCTCTCGGCATCATAGCCGGGCGTGGACGTTAGGCGACGGACGTCGGAGCCATCTGGCCGAGCGGTGAAGACATCGAATGCCGGATATACAGCCCATACATAACCCTTTGAAAAGTCCGGCTTCGGCGGACAATCCTTAGATCCAAGGTATGTTGAAGAGTACAAGACGCGATTGCCAACCGGGAAGAAGTACGAACAGGTGGTACGGCCCTGACCGTTCGAGATCATCTTCACGTTCGAGCCGTCCGTGTTCATTGTGTAGATCTGATCGCATTGATGGCCGTCGCGAGTAGACTGAAAGATCAGCTGCTTGTCGTCGGCCGAAAAATACGCTTCAGCATTTTCGCCAGCGAAGGTAAGTTGTTTGATGTTTCGCAGGTGCTTCTCGCCGGCTACGGCTAATGGATCGCTTGGAGACTGCGGACGTTGTGCGGGCACGACTACGCCAATTGCCAGCCCCACCATCGAAATCATCAGCAAACAGACAAAGAGTTTCATTTGGCAGTCCTGTAGTCCGACAAACTTCAGTTTGTCGTTGATTGACGTGTTCTTCATGTTGACTATAGCCACGGGATCGACAAGCTGAAGCCTATCGGACATTAAGCTCGCGCGACCGTTGAGGCCACCACGCGGTCCCGCTCATCTGCAGCCGCAGCGTTTCGCCAACGTTTTATCATCATGATACCCGCCAGCACCGCCATTACGATTCCGATCATTTGCGATGTCGAAAGACCGGTGAGTGTGGTCAATCCCAAAATGTCACCACGTGGATCGTCGCGGAAAAACTCAATTACGAAGCGAATCACTGAGTAAAGCAGCGCATAAGCCAGGATGACTTGTCCGCTGAATCGACGGTGTCGATGCAGCCAAAGCAAGAACCCAAAAACAATCAGCATGGAAAGCGATTCATATAATTGGGTCGGATGCAGCGGGATGCCAACAGGCACTCCGGTAATTTCGTGCGCCAGCTCTGAAAAGCGTACGCCCCAGGGTTCTGAAGTGGGTTTGCCCCAGCAGCATCCGGCCGAGAAACACCCCAGGCGTCCGAGCACATTTCCCAGCGCGATTCCAGGGGCGCAGGCGTCGGCAGTCTTCCAAAAAGGCAATTTGTAGCGGCGCATCAGCACGTAACCCGTAACAATCGCGCCAATCAAACCGCCATAAAAAACTCCACCAGAGCGGAGGAAGTCGAGCGACAACAGCGACAAGGGATTGCTGCGATAATCCGGCTCGGTAAAGAACATCAGGATCTTTGAGCCAACCAGTGACGCCAGGAGCATCCACAAGCACAAATCGTAGATACGTTCTTTGGACAGTCCATCGCGGGCGCCTAATCGCACCGCCAGCAAGATCGCACTAAGAAATGCGAGAGCAAGAAATACGCCGTAAGTGTGAACGGGAAAATTACCGATGCGGAAAAGCTCTGGATGCATAAAAAGTGAATAGTAATTAGTAACTAGTAATCAGCAATCAGCAATCAAATCAGCAATCAGCAATCAGCAAGATTAGTCGATGGTCTGTCGTTGGTTCCACTTCCGGTACGTTTTTCAACTCGCCACTCACAACTGATTGCTGACTGCTGATCACTGATTACTGATTCCTGATTGCTTCCTTCCGAAAACCAGGTCGAATGCCAGCAACAGGGCACCGAGGCAGATGCTCGCGTCGGCAACGTTAAAGGTGGGCCAGTGATATGAACCAGCGTGCACCAAAATAAAATCAATCACGTAGCCAAACCGGATACGATCAGTCAGATTACCGGCAATGCCTGCTAACAACAGCGCGCAGGAGCCCAGCATGCGATCGTCTTCACGCGGCGTGCGCAGAAAAAAATAGAGCACCGCGAGCGATGCTGCTGTCGCCAACCCGACGAAAAACCAGCGACCCATTGAGCCAAGGCGCTGGAACTGGCCAAATGCGATTCCGGGATTCTCGGTGTAAACGAAATCAAGCACCCTGTTGATAATTGTCAGATCGCCAGTGATGCGAAGAGTACGCACAGCCCACGCCTTTGTTACCTGGTCCGTCATGTAGATCCCGAACGACGCCAGCAGGTAACCGGCTCGCCATCCGAGTCGCGTCATCGCGTTCGTTGCTATCTGAGTGTCGTTCATCGATTATGAGCGTAGCTACATCTTTGCCACTTTGCACCTTTGCGGATATTTCTAAAACTCGCGCAAAGGCGCAAAGTTCAATCTCCAATCAAGAGCCCTCACTGGAACTCGCTTCAATCTCTTCGAGCGCGGCCAGACACCGCTCGCAGACAGTCGGGTAACGTTGCGATTCGCCAACATGAATCGAGTAGTTCCAGCAACGCTCGCATTTCTGACCCGGCGCCCGCGACACCTTTACTCCAATACCACTCGCAGTCGGCGAAACCACCAAGCCTTCTCGCTTAAGCAAAATCACTTCAGAGACAATGAACAGATAACGCAAATCGCTTTCGTGTTTTTTGAGAATATCGTAACTCGCTCCACTGGCGGCCAATTCAACGCGCGCTTCCAGTGAGCTCCCAATGAGTTTCTCGACTCGAGCTTCCTCCAGAGAACGTAATACATCGTCGCGAACGTGAAACAGCCACTTCCAACTTTCGGCCAGCTCGGCTTCACCCTCGCCTCCGGGTACCGGAAACGTTGACATGTGCACCGAAGCAGGCCGGCTTTCGTCAGCCGGCAGGTCCTCCCAAATCTCATCCGCAGTGAAGACGAGGATCGGAGCCAGCATTCGGGCCAGCGCATCAGCAATCTGGTACAGCACTGTCTGCGCAGAACGACGCGCCTGACTACGAGGCGCAAACGTGTACAGCCTATCCTTGATGATGTCGAAGTACCGGGCCGATAACGTCACCGTACAAAAGTCATAGAGCGTGTGATAGACGGCGTGAAACTCATACGCCACATAAGCTGCCTGGACTTTGGCTACGACTTCGTTCAATTCAGCCAAAGCCCAACGATCGATCTCGAGTAACTCTGTGGAGGTGACCGCGTCAGGCTCTGGATCGAAACCATGCAGGTTTCCCAACGCAAACCGGGCAGTATTGCGCAGCTTGCGATAACCGTCCGTGACGCGCTGCAGAATCTCCGCGGAGCAGCGCATGTCTTCAAAGTAGTTCGATGATGCCGACCACAGGCGGATGATTTCGGCTCCAGACTCCTTGATCACTTCTTCCGGAGCCACGGCATTGCCGGCAGATTTGTGCATGGCCCTACCCTGCGCATCGAGCGTCCAGCCGTGCGTCAATACAGCTCTGTAAGGCGCGCGATCGTGGCTCGCAAGCCCAACCATCAAAGATGAATTGAACCACCCGCGAAACTGATCGCCTCCTTCGATGTAAACATCGGCAGGCCAGCGCAGATCATCTCGATTTTCGAGTACGGCGACTGAAGAGACACCGCTGTCAAACCAAACGTCGAGGATGTCGCTTTCCTTAATCCATTCATCGCGGCCGCAGCGTCGACACTGGTAACCTTCAGGCAATAGCTCGCGCGCCTCGCGGGTATACCAGGCGTCGGCCGACTCCTTCTCAAAAACATCCGCCACTCGATTGATGATTTCCGGCTCAGCCACAGCTTCATTGCAGCCGGCGCAGTAAAAGACCGGAATAGAAACTCCCCAGACGCGCTGGCGCGAGACGCACCAGTCCGGGCGTCCTTTGAACATGTTGCGCATCCGGTCCCGGCCCCACGCTGGGATCCACTTGACGTTTTCAATTTCGCGCAAGGCCTTGGCGCGCAAACCGAGGCTGCTGTCGTCACGTGGGTTCTCAGCTTCACGCGCTGCCTCATCCGGCTCGACTATGGCGCCCCCGGCATGGTCCATCGAAATGAACCACTGCGGCGTTGCTCGAAAGATTACCGGGTTCTTGCAGCGCCAGCAGTGCGGATAGCGATGCTGATAGTTCTCCGTGAACAACAATACGCCACGCTCACGCATAAACTCGACAATCTTCGGATTCGCCTCGAACACGTTCATTCCAGCGAAGTGCTCGACCTCCGGCGTGAAGCGGCCGGCATTGTCGACCGGACAATAGATGTCCAAGCCGTAGCGCTTGCCGATCACAAAGTCATCGTGGCCATGTCCCGGAGCGGTGTGCACGGCGCCCGTGCCTGCCTTGCTGTCAGGCGGTTTTGTACCGGCTTCTCTTACATCGAGTTCAGTTTCAGCGTCTGCTTCACCGCCGAGGGTGACATGCTCGCCCACCATCAAGAGCGACGGGCGGTCGAGCCACGGGTGACGCGCCTGCATGCGATCAAGGACTGCGCCCTTGAACCGAGTCAGCACCTTTGGCCTGTGCTTGCCATCGGAATCCGGCGCAGTGAGCTCGCACTTCGCGGCCACGGCTTCCAGTAGTTCGGAAGCAACGATGTAGACCTCGTCACCATGTTCGAAGGCTGAGTATTCAAAATCCGGGTGCACCGCGATACCGAGATTCGCCGGCAGCGTCCAGGGAGTGGTGGTCCAGATCAGCACAAACACTTTCCGGCCGGCAAGCGCCGGATCGATCGCCGCTGGATCGCTGATCAGAGGAAACTTCACGTAAACCGAGGGGCTGGTGTGTTGATGGTATTCAACTTCAGCTTCGGCCAGCGCAGTTTGATCATGAATGCACCAGTACACCGGCCGCGCGCCTTTGTAGACATAGCCACGTTCGACAAAGCGGCCAAACATGCGCGCGGTCTCGGCTTCGTAATGATTTGACATGGTGAGATAGGGATTGTCCCACTCACCCAGGATACCGAGCCGCTTGAAATCGCGAGTCTGATTCTTTAGCGCTGCGGCTGCATGCTCGCGACACGCGCGTCGGATGCTTACCGGAGACATGTTGGCTTTCTTGGCGCCCAGCTTGCGATCCACGTAGAGTTCAATCGGCAAGCCGTGACAGTCATAGCCCGGCACATAAGGCGCGTCATAGCCCATCATCGTGCGCGATTTGACGATGAAATCTTTCAGTATCTTGTTCATCGCCGTACCCAGATGGATGTCTGCGTTGGCATACGGCGGACCGTCGTGGAGGATGAACTTTTCGGCTTGCGCGCGCGAGTTCTGGATCAGCCGGTACAGATCCATCTGCTCCCATTTCTTGAGGCGGGCCGGTTCGCTTTGAGCCAGGTTCGCCTTTTGGGCGAAACCAGTCTTCGGAAGGTTGACAGTCTTTTTTAGATCAAGCGTGGTTTCAGTAGATGACATACTTTTAGAATCAAGAATCCAAGATATTAACAGTTGCAGCGCGCCCTCGCCAAAATCCCCTGTGCCACGGGCGTCCCGCCCGTGAACCGTGCGCCTCAAGCACTTAACCAGTGAAGAGCATCTCTTATAGTTTCGTTGATGGCTCCTCGCAGCCCTTACACGGGCGGGACGCCCGTGCCACTGAAGCAAAGACCCGAACCATGCGTCCGAGGATGCGATGGTTCGGGTCTCAAGAAGCCCGGATGTTAGTCGATACTTATCCGATAAACATCTCATCCTCTCCGTAAATTGTGTTTATGGGCTTCGGCGCCGGAGCCAGGAGAACCTCGAGACCGCGGCGGAAGCCCGACATAATCGCGGCCAACTCACGCGCCGGCGCAATCACTCGCTCCTGAATAAAGTCAGTCGTCGAAATCACCTGTCGCTGAGTGTGATCGATGGTTTCACTCACCAGCTCAACCTTTTCCTTTGCCTCAAGAGCTGTATGACTCACGAGCTCTTTCAGCTCAGCCACCTCGCCCTTGACCAATGCAAGCGAATCAGAGAGGTGCATTGTTGCCGTGGACACGTGACCGGCGACTGCATTGAACTGCTCGGCGATTTCCTTCCCCTGAACGGTTATTTGCTTCGCCTGCTCGGACACAACGGTCAAGCGGTCGATCAGCGGTTCGAGCCTCTGCTCCAAACGATTCACAGATTTCACCGCACGACTGACGTAAACCGCCATAAAGATCATCGCTACGGCAATTATGAAGAACGAGACGGCGACCACCACCAAAACCCAGAATGCCGGATCGTTCGGATTCATCTGTAGGGCCAGGGCCGCCATAATCGATTCATTCACCTGCTATCGTCAGATTAGCTGTTCTCACCATAGTTCGGCGCTGCTTCGATACGACCAGAAAGTTCGGTCTTGCGCTTCTCTTCCTGATAGGCTTTCTTGCCGGCTTCGATCGCAGCAGACACGGTGCCGATCTGACTCGCGGCCGCCTCACGCGCCTTCTGGGTCACATCCGTCACTCGCTCGCTGGCTGTCGAATAAAGTCCGGCGGCGCGATCACGCGTGGCTTCATAATACTCACCGGCTCGCTGGCTTAACTGTTCAGCAGCTTCACGCGAGCGATCGATGCCTTTCCGGGTCGCATCGGCGATGTCGCCACGCAATTCCTGACCTGACTTGGGAGCAAATAGCAGAGCGATCACCGCTCCGATACCGCCGCCAATTAGAAGGTAGGTTAGTCGCGTCGAAATGTTGTCACTGTCGTTTCCCATGATGGGATCCTTTCTGAAATAGGACGAAGTATCTTACTCCGTCGATTTTGGTTACGAGGGAATGTTCTCGGGCTCGAATATAGCAAAGGCAATACCAGCGGCGCAAGAAACCGATCTGGACCAATCATCGGGCTAGATTGAGGACCAGCGCTTTGGCCGGAAGGAAGATAGCGCCGGCAGAGGACAAAGCGGGTACAGGTCACCGCACTCCAAAGTTTGCGCTACAATCCATGCATGTTTGTATTAAAGGTTCGTTCACATCAGCGAGAAGAGCTGGTTGAGATTACCAGTGACGTGCAGCAAAAGCTGACCGAATCAAAAGCTACCGAAGGAATTGTGGTGCTTTACGTCCAGCACACGACCGCGGGGCTGACCGTCAATGAAAACGCAGATCCGGACGTTCCGCGTGACATGCTACATGCGCTGCGAACACTACTGCCCCAGCACGGTATGGGCTTTCACCACGGCGAAGAGAATTCTGACGCCCACATCAAAGCGAGCCTGGTTGGCACCACCGCGACGATTCCCTTTTCTGACGGCAGGCTTTTGCTTGGCCGTTGGCAGGGAATCTTTCTCTGTGAGTTTGATGGTGGCCGCGAACGCAACGTGATCATGATGCTTCGGTAGAATTGCGAATTGCGAATTGCGAATTTCGAATTTTTTCTAAGGCTGTGTTGACATCTTTCGCTTATGCCATCTTCAACGCATTCCGAAATTCGAAATTCGAAATCCGCAATTCCAAATTCGAATTTCGCAATCCGAAATCCGAAATTCTACGATGCGTTCATGTGTCCGCTCGAGCGTTGGTTCCTGACACGCTGGCGTGCGGACACGATCGCGAGGCTCCCGCCAAATAGCCGCATCCTGGAAGTCGGCGCCGGCACCGGTCTCAATTTTCGTTTCTACCCCGATGCCACCGACGGTGTTGCGAGCGAGCTTAGTCACGAGATGCTGAAGCTGGCTGATGGCAAGCACAGACCGGCGGGACTCAGGCTGATACAGAACGATGCCGAGCTGATGCCTTTCGCAGATGCAACATTCGAAGCTGCGCTCGCGACGCTTGTGTTTTGCACGATTCCCTCGCCGCATGCCGCTTTCGCAGAACTTCGCCGCGTATTGAAGCCCGGAGGAACCATCGTCCTGCTCGAGCACGTTCGACCTGACGGGCTACTTGGCCGGTTCTTTGACTTTCTAAACTGCTTCACCAGCAGGTTCGGCGATCACTGTAACCGTCGCACAGTCGAGATTGCGCGCGCGGCTGGCCTTGAGGTCGAACTAGTCGAACAAAAATTCCTTGGCATTTTCAATCTGATTGTCTGCCGTGCCTGACCATCCGGATTGGTCACTGACCGTCGCGGGTGGAAGACATACTCATCAGTGCATCCTCCGCTAACTGTCCGGCCGGGCTAAGCAGTGGTGATACTGGCGCGGTCGCAAGTAATTCGTTACGAATCGTTCCTTCCGAAAAAGCGAGTCTCGCTGGAACTGCGTTCAAAGATGGACGTCTAACACTTGACCGCAATCCAAGCAAACTGGAGGAATCGCATGCGACCTACTTCGAAAACTACGCTATCGATGCTGGTGCTTCTCTCAACAGCGCTCTGCTCCAACGCCTGTGGACGTAAGGCTACATCGCAGCCGACCAAGGTCACTGTGATTGGCGAGGCAGATCTGAGCGCCGCTCCTGACGCAGCCGTAATGATTTTCAGTGTCGTGACCCAAGGTTCACAAGCCCTCGCGGCGCAACAGCAGAACGCCGGCAAGATTGACACGGTGATCAAGGCCGTGAAAGAGCTGTCCGGAGCGGACGGGGAAGTAAAAACCGTTGGCTATACGCTGCAGCCCCAGAACGATTATCGCGACAACAAGCTCCCCAAAATCGTCGGCTACGAAGCTCGAAACAGCTTGCGAGTTATGACTAGCGATCTCAACAAGGTCGGAGAGATTATTGATGCAGCTACGAGGGCCGGAGCAAACAGCATCGACGGCGTATCCTTTATTCTGAAGAACAACAGCGCTGTAAGTGGTCAGGTGTTGGCTACCGCAACCAGCCAGGCAATGGCAAAAGCACATTCAATCGCTGAGGCGATGGGCGGACGCGTGGCTCGCGTGGTTGACGAGCAGGAGACCGGCCAGACGGGAGTCGCTCTCAATGAGATGAATGGTCTCGCGGCAGATAGCATAACAAGGGAGTACAGACAAACGCGTATTCAAGTTGGCCCAATCAAATTCAACTCCCGCGTGCAGCTCATCGTCGAAGTCGATGCCAAGCCTTAGCCGTTCGTATGTAATTGTTGCGAGTCATGACGCAACGCGCTGAGGGCTGAGCGCAAGAGGCTGAGTTTGCGCCTTCTTGCCCTCAGCCCTTAGCGCTCAGCCGTCAGCTCTTTGCTTCATATCGGACTCTTCAGGTAAGAGATGCTTCATTGCTTCGGCGAAGCGCTCGACATCGGCGCGCGTTCTTTCGAGGGCTCGCCGGCTGTCGAGATAGGCGGTCCAGATTGGCGTTTGCGTAAGCGCGCGGGTGGTGTCTTCGTCAAGAGTCTGCGCCATCAGCGCTACCAGATCGCTTATCACCCGTGTGTGATCAAGGAGGGATTCGATGATCGAATAGGCCAGCATCGCCTGCGCGAAATCAAGATCGCGAGCCTTTTCTTCAACGAGGTTCTGTGGGTCTTCGCTGCTCAAAGTTTCCAGATTACCGTTCAGCTCCACCAACTGCCGCGCACAAAGGGAAGCTCCACAACGTGAGCAGGCGCCTCATCAGCGCCGCTTGCCACTCTCACCTCTGTGCCCGGCGCGAGGTAGTCATACTTGACGTACCCAAGCGCAATCTGACGATCCAGCTGAATAGACCAACCAGTCGAAGTGAGTCTCCCAATTTCCTTGCCGTCGATTGTTCTTATTTTTGCCGCTTGCTCGAAGTCTTTTTTTGACGGGCCATGGAAGACCAAACCAGAAAGTCTTTTCGCGACGTGGCCGCGATACTTGATACGAGCGATGATCTCCTGTCCGATGTAACAGCCTTTGTTAAAACTGACGGCGTCGTCCAGACCAGTCTCGGTGACGACATTTGTCTCGTCCATATCAATTCCAAAACGCGGAATGCCCGCCTCCAGCCGCAGGATTTCCAAAGCGTCATACCCAATCGGCGTGGCACGGGCGTCCCACCCGTGTGGCTCACGCAAGGGATCTTCTTCGATACCATCACGGGCGCTATATGCGTGTTGGTCATGAAAGAGGCCTCCTTCGCGCGCCTCACGGGCGGGACGCCCGTGCCACGTCAGTTCTTCCCACAGCGCGGGTGCGGTTGCGGCTTCAATGAAAAAGTCGAATCCATCTTCACCGGTGTGAGTAGCGCGTAGGACTGTTACCAACTGATCACGCCACACGGTGGTCAGTACCTGGAATCGTTCCAGCGATGCTAACTCGGCGCTGAGAACCGATGATGCGACAGCAGCTGCCCCAGCACCCTGCAGCGAAAGACAAACAGTCCGCTCAGTCAGATCGTCAACGTGAAAATCACCAGCGAAAGTGAATCGCTGAAGGGTTTTAAATACCTGTTCAAAACTGGCAGCTTCAGTATCGATCAAATATCCGTTCGCTGCGGGCTTATCCGAAGAATGCTGATGAATGACCCGAACCATTGCCAGCAGGCGGCCCTGCACATTGGGAAACGCCGCATGCATCCATTGATTCTGCGCGAGCGTTTTCATGTCGTTGGTAATTAGCCCGTTGAGAAACTGCAGACCCTCAGAGCCTGAAACCAACAGGCGACCACGAGACGAAAGATCGATTAATCCGGTTCCACCGTTTCGCACCGCGGCATACTCTGAGAATTTGTCGCCGTACGAGGCGGGCAGCGACCAGCCTTCGCGCTCCAACATCATTGCACCGAGCCGCTGATGCAACTCAGCAAGTGGAGATTGACGTGATTGGACCTTAATTGCTTCGCCCATAAGTCCGATAAGCTTTAGCTTGTCGATGACTTGCAGTGAAAGGGCCGAAATGGCCACAGATGAACACGGAAACAGATCAGGCGTTATTGCTTATCCGTATATCATCCGTGTTCATCTGTGACTTAATCACCCGCACGTCAACGACAAACTGAAGTTCGTCGGACGGAAAATGATTCTCGTACCTTACGCATCGCTTCTGCCACTAATCTGTAATCGCTGAACTGCTCTTCCTCGCGACGGTGCGATGCCAGCACCTGTGGACTCGGATGATAGAGTGTAACAAGCACACGGCCGTCCCAATCGTGCATCTTTCCTGCATCATTCTTCAGCGTGAGTTCATGATAGTGAATGCGCTTTAAGGCTTCAAGCGCGACTGATCCCAGCGTCACGACAACCCGTGGGTCGATAATCTCGATGGCGCGGCGTAAAAATCCGGAACAGTTTGCGACTTCTGCTGACGTTGGTTTGCGGTTAGCCCCGGAAGGGGTTTGAGGATTGCAGAGTGCCGCACTGGTGATGAAGATCTGCTCGCGCCGCAGGCTGATTGAAGCCAGAAACCGGTCAAAATTCCTACCCGACTGGTCTCCAGAAAACGGTATACGCGTGCGGTCGGCGCCCTTGCGGCCGGGCGCCTCACCCACAAACATTACTCGCGCGGCTAACGGCCCATTCAATTCGCTCAGAACTGCCGCGCGTTCGCAGAGCGCTGGACAAAGCCTGCACGCCGCAGCCTCAGCAACGAGTTCATCGAACCGTGATTGCCTAAACCCGCTTGATCTGATCGATTCAGCGTTGCTCACTTCACCACAGTAATCTCTCGTGTCGTGGTGTTATAGCCTCCGTTGTCGACTGGCTTGCCATCTTTGTCCAGCAACTCCAAACGTACGCTATGTTTTCCGTTCGTCCAGCCTGACAACCAGATTGGCTCCCATTTATCGATGAAACGAGGATCCTCGTTGTCGATAATATAACGAACGCGATACTCGCCGTTGTCGCCCTGCAGCTTCGCGTTCGAAAGCCAAAAGTCAATCATGATGGGATCGGAGTCAGGGCCCTTGTATTCAGCTTTAGGACGACTGTAGGTCAACAACGGCTTCGCTGGATCGACATCACCGGCCGTTGTAGCCTGCATGTCTTTGCCCTCGACGGCAGGAGTCGGTGATCCCGCTGGAGACGGACTGGCGACAGTCTGGCCAGTGCTTGTTGTGGTCGGCTTGGTCGCGTCGCCTCCGCCTTTGACGGTGAAAGTTGACATTTGAAAGGCGCCTTCATTCTTGTAGCTCTCGTGCCAGGGCCGGGAAGGAAACACTCGCAGCGTGTGTTTTCCTGCGACGACGTTACGCAGCTCGAACTGATGGCCCAGCTCGTAATAAGCTTCATAAGGCTGATTGTCCAAAATGACGTGAATGTGATTTCCCTTTCCGGTGGTGGGATCCTTGTGAGGCGTGTAGCCCTTGAGATCACCGCTGAGATCAAGTTTCACCTCGACTTTCGAACCGGTGATTGTCGAGTTGTTCGCAGGCGAAATGATCTTCACGACTGGCTTGGCCTCATCCTGTTCACCACGCTGCTTCATCAGGTCAACGATTACCTGGGGTCGAGGTACGATCTTCAAGACCTGTGTGGGCGAGGGGGTGACCTGCGAGGTTGCGGTCGTGTTTCTGTTTTCATTGTTGCGGCCTGTGCACGCTCCCAGCCAGACCAGCAAAAGGATCGAGAAGAATATTGGCAAGTTCTTTAGTCGGCGCATAGTCTTCCTCCAAAGATGCAAGGTCCATGTATGGATTGGAGAATGAGTTTAACCCGTCGCGTGGTCCAACGCACGTTGACGGCAAGCACACTGAACGGAACGAGCTGCGAAAGAAGGGGCGCAGCCCCGGGGTAATTAAGGAGACGCGGACGGCGGGGCAAAGCCCTCGCCTCATATCCGGCGGCGAAGCCGAAGCATCAGTAGGGGCTGGCTCGAGTGTTTCACATTGCTCTCGTCGCTCCCAGCCCCTCAGCTCTCAGCCCTTCGCCCTCAGCTCTCTGCTCTTTGCCCTTACATTCCTGCTGATGATGAAGCTGCCGTGGGCATCGAAATCTCTTTCACTATTTCACCAGTCGTTACCTTCCTGGTTTCTCGAGCGATGTCCGCCAGTGCCACAATGCCAACGCAGCAGCCGGCTTCATCGACAACTGGTATGCGCCTGATCAACTTCTCTTCCATCACGCGGCAACACTCTTCCAAAGACATCTGCGGCGTCACGGTCACGACCGGCTGGGTCATACAATCTTCGGCCGTGAGATCGAGCGGGTTGATGCCTTTTGCAACTGTGCGGCAGACAATATCCCGATCAGTTACAACGCCGATTGGCTGGTTGTCCTGGCCGTCCGCAACGATTGGA
>Ga0126384_10000264_pt1 | contig 27611 bp, 22 predicted proteins | sample PanSoiMetPlot_36_FD_92543 | JGI IMG/M metagenome (GOLD analysis project Ga0126384, IMG submission 92543) | Tropical forest soil microbial communities from Panama - MetaG Plot_36 | ecosystem: Environmental > Terrestrial > Soil > Tropical forest > Bulk soil | place: Panama | collected 2016-02-17 | reverse complement strand
CGGACCGGCGAAGAACAAGGAGAATTGACGGTTAGAGAGGACTCCCGGGTGTGGAGCGCCCGCGATGGAGAGCCCAGAACGGCATTACATAATCCCGATCTCCCAGTAGGTATGGCAAGCTTTAGCAGCGATGGCAAGCAAATCATCACAACGGGTGAGAGGGGCGTCGGTTTCTGGGACGCAATCACCGGCAATTTGATTTCAGGTCTGACGAGTTACCCCTTGGATGAGGTCGTAGTCAGCGAAGATGGGAAGTCTGCGATTGCTGCAAGCGGCGACAAAGTGAAGATTCTCCATCTCGATACGAAGCTTGAGGAGGAAAAAACATCGGCACGCCCGCTGTCTAATGTTGAAAAGAACTGGATCAGTCCAAACGGAATACTCGTCATGTCCTCGAGAGGATCGGCCATACAAATTTGGGAACCTATGACCGGTCGTGTAGTCGGTTCGAACGTCGCTGAAATTACTCACTTACACCCCTCCGGACTCGATCCCAGGTTTCCGGATATCGTTCCAACAAAGGTGCGATTCAGCCCTGATGGCCAACTTGTAGCCTACACGAGTCGTGAAGCGAAGGGCTTCGCGCTGCTGCGACTTCCGGATGGCGACCATTCGCAGCCCCAGCCTACTGCTACAAGCTCACCTACACCCGAGGCTGCATTTCCCGAAACAAGCGTCACCGCGGTAGTTCCCTTGGAAGGCCTCAATGAGACGGTCACCTCAATGGAGTTCGCCGACGACAGCAAGTCACTACTCACGGTAAGCCTCGAAGGATTGGTTCGCGTTTGGGATACGCAGACAGGGAAGAACCTGACAAACCTGACGATGGAAACCGAGGATGTCATCAACGCGGTGTTCAGCCCCGATGCAAAGTACGTTTTGACAGTGAGCCCTGCGGGAACGATCCGAGCCTGGAACATCGCTTCCCAAACCCTGTACGCAACCCTGAGAGGACACAATGGGCCAATCTTTCATATGGACTTTAGTCGCGATGGAAAATCGCTGCTGACGACAAGCTTTGATGGAACGGCTCGGATTTGGAAATGGCCGCCCAACGCATGGCGTACTCAGCCAGCTGTTCTTTCACCAGATAAGCTCAGCCAGGCTACGATGAGCGCTAACACCCAGTTTCTCTTTGCCAAGAACCGCGATGGCGCGCAATTGACTAAGCTTGCCACGAAAGAGCAAATCACATATCCCGGATATCAGGTCGCATTTCACGCAGGGAAGAGTCTAGTAGCTGCAGCTCAGAATGAGAGCCGCATTGAGATTCGCGATCTAACCGGACGCAGCCGAACTCACCTCCTCAGTGATCCAGACAGAATGAACAACCTCCGATTCAGCAAGACTGGACAGTACATTTTGTGTGCGGGGACCGATAACATTACTAGAGTATTCGATGCCACCACGGGCAAATCTATTGCAGTCCTGGAGGGCGACCGAGCAGTGTTCAGCCCGAATGAAAAACTTATTCTTACTACGGATTCCAAAGGAGGACGCAGCTGGGATTGGCAGGCGGGTGAAGAGAACAGATTGCGCGCCTCGATTGGAAAGGGTCCGATTTTACTCGCTGACTTTAGTCCGGACAGTCAGCTTATCTTAACGGATTATCCTGATCGGCAAGCTCACTTGTGGAATGCGCTAACCGGAAAGCCAATTCAAACATTTCCGAGGCACCGAACGCGCATCACTGATCTGGAATTCAGCCCCGATGGCAAGCTTGTTGTTTCTGTAGATGATTATGCGGCGCAGGTGTGCGAAGTGAAGACCGACGCGGGTAGCGCAAGCCAGCCTCAATGTATCGAGCTTACTGGGCGTACGCGTCCGACGAGCAGCGCAGCCTTCAGTCCTGACGGCAAATATATCGTTACTGCGGGTGGTCGATACGCCCAGCTTTGGGAAGCGAGTGCCGCCGTCGCACGCAGCATTGCGGACTTCAAGCTTGATGGCACTGGTTCCAGCAGGATGCAGAGGGCCGCATTCAGTCCGGATGGCAAGTACTTGATCACCGCGAATGGCGACACGCTCGCCGTCTGGTTACTGGCAACAGGGCAAGTCCTTACACACAAAATCTTTCCCGAAGATGTCGTGGTAGATGCGTTAATGAGTCCGGATAACAATTGGGTTGTGAGTGTCACGAAAAGCGGACAAGTCGTGATGTGGGATTGGCAGCACGCAGACAATCGCACTAACAAGACCTCAAGCGCACCTGGAAGTTTATTCGCGCTTAGTCCAAAGGGTGATTCGGTGGTGACCGCGGGACGAGTTGGTATCGGGGGAGTTTGGGAGGCAAAGACTTGGGACTCTGGCCCCGATCGTCAAGTCGCCCGATTTGAGGGCTTCACCAGCAACCTGGACCATTTGATTTTCAGTCCTGACGGGAATCTACTCGGTGGCTCTGCAGATGATCAGGTTTTGCTCTGGTCGGCGAGGACTGGTGAATTAAAGATGCATGCCTCGCTGGTCGACTTAGATTCCGCGACCAGTCTCGCTTTCAGCAGCGACAGCAAAAAGTTCGCAGCTGCATCGGATAGATCAATCCGGGTGTGGGACACAAACGGCTCGGATGTCTTCCGAAAGTTGGACGGTCACAGAGATACTGTGACGAGTGTGGCTTTCAGTCCTGATGGGCAATTCATGGTGTCAGCCAGCAAAGATCGAACGATTAGAATTTGGAGTGCCAAAGATGAAAAGGAGGTGGCGATCCTGCGCGGTCACTTCGATGAAGTAAACAGCGTCGCCTTCAGCGCGGACGGTCGCTTCGTTTTGTCGGCGAGCCAGGACAGGACAGCTCGCGTATGGGAATGGCAAGATTCCGAAAAGTGGAATTCTCCGGTCGTGCTTAAAGGTCATAACGGCCCAGTACAAAGCGCCGTCTTCAGTCCAGATGACAAGTTCGTCTTGACCACGGGAGCCGATCACAGCGTGATGCTCTGGAACAGAAGCGGAGGGCAATCGCTGGCCGAACTGATCGCTGAACCAGGCGCTATCAGCAGTGCCGAATTTAGTCCCGACGGAAAGTCAATCATAACCGCCGGCGAGAATGGAGCTCGGATTTACAACTGTCAGGAGTGTGGCTCTGGGAAAGATCTGCTGGCACAGATGGATGAACTAATCAAGAAGCATCCCCTGCTGGAGAAAGCGAAACCGTAGCGAACTGAACAGGTCAGTACCGGTACGATAGAAGCTGTAACAATTAAACGCGTGCGAGTTTGAACTTGATTTCTCTCATTCACAGCTTCGGCTACACGGGGATTCTGTTAGCGGCAATCTGAAAGATTGAACTCTAAATACCTGTTGCGGACGCCACTGCCCGATGCTCTCTGCTCTTCGTCCTTTGCCTACTTGCATACAAAACCGTACGCTGGTCGAAAGCCTTGTCGCTGGGCTTCGGACTGATTCGTATAGAATCCGTCTCTTGTTCTGCCGTACCACTGGGTGCCAGGACAGTGATAGATCGAGTTAGCCTTATCAACCCAAACCCTAGTGTTTGGATTACCGCCCTGAAATGCTGGCGCAGCTACCGAAGAAGCCACGAGGCTCGATGAAGCACAGGCGAGCAATACGAGCCATAGAAATGCAACTAAAACTAAAACTTTTCGCATAAGCTTCCCCCTTTCGGTTCAGAGTATGCAAGCGATTAGCCGGCGAATCGCACGCGTGACCCGATCGCCCCCGGCGAAAATAGCGCGCGCTAACCGCGATGTGTCACTTCCGGTTTCAAGGTTCATCGCTTGCTCAACCAAGTCTCTCCTCTCATCATCCGTCAGTTCACGAACGACCCGTTTTTGTATCAGTTTCTCGAGCTCTTCAAAGGGTACGAACGCACCGTGCGGGTATAGCCGAGCCGTAAGGTCTTCGCTGGCGGTCAAAACAAACTCACCGTCAGGACTGAACACTGCATCACGCACGCTGCCTGAATGACCGCGAAGGATTGCAATACGTTGTCCGGTACGGGAATTCCAAACTCGTGCGGTCTTGTCGTCGCTCGCAGTTACTATTAGGCTCGAGTTCGGGCTGAACCAAGCGCGGTTTATCCGATCGGTGTGTCCGCGCAGCGTGGCAATCTCTTTACCATCCGCCGCATTCCAAATCACACCGCTATTGCCACTCACCGAGACAATCAGAGCGCCGTCAGGACTGTATTGAGCCCAACGCGTCTCAGTATCGGGTCCCAGTTTTCTCGCCAATTGATGATTGGCAGCGTTCCATATCTTTGTTCCTTTAGAGCCCGCGGTGATAATCAATTTCCCGTCGGGACTAAAGGCAGCGCTATAGAGCCCAGTCTGTTCCGGCAGAGGATCGGTGACGATATTCGTGCTCATGTTCCACGAGCAAATCTTGCCATCGTCGCGGACCACAATGATTTCCTTTTCGTCCGGGCTAAATGCAATGCTCTTTACTGCAACGTTGGGGCAGATCTCTCGCTCAATTTTCGTAGTGAGCCCTTGAATCGAGTCGGCATTCCACAGTTGTGACGTTTGCTGGCCGCCCGTGGCTATAAACTTTCCATCGGGACTGAACCTGGCTTCAATGAACCCGGCGGAGCCAGCGGCCTTCATCACGCCAATACTGGCAACAGTTTCGTTGGTTTTCATCCAGAGCCGGCTATCAGCACCTGCGGTGACTATGTACTTGCCGTCGGGACTAAAAGCAACGCTATTCACAGGTCCGGAGTGACCACGCAGCACAACTTCGTTTTTCTTATCGAGCGTCCACAATCGCACCGTCCTGTCGTCGCTGGCAGTTATGATCACCTTGCCATCCGGGCTGAAGGTTGCAGTATTTACCGGCAACGAATGGCCGCGTAATTCAGTAATGCTTTCTCCATTCAACGAATCCCAGAGCCGAGCCGTATTGTCCGCTGCTGCCGTGACAACGAATCTCCCGTCGGGGCTGAACTCCGCATGCGAGACAGGTTTCGTGTGGCCACGTAGCTCGCAGATCTGTTTACCATCGGGACTCCAGACTCGCGCGGAGTTATCTCCACTACTGGTCACAATGTATTTTCCATCAGCACTGAAAGCCACTCCGGTAATGTGAAGCTCATGTCCGCCGAGCGTCGCCTTCTCTTTGCCGGTATCAACTTCCCACACCGTGGCGGGATAGACTCCCAGCTTGTTGACGCCATCCTGAGTATCCGGGCCACCTTCAGTCACGAGCAGTTTTCCGTCCGGACTAAACGCAAGCGCTGACTTTGGACCAGACAGACCATGAAGAACGTGGGCGCTGCCGCTATGTATATCCCAAATCCTGGCTGTTTCGTCTTCGGCTTCAGTAGCGAGGTGATTTCCGTCTGGACTGAATCTGATTTCACGTATGGTGCCCGTGTGCCCGCTCAATACCTTGACCTGGCTGCCGTCAAGCGCATTCCACACCATAACTGTCTTGTCGTAACCGGCAGTCGCAACAAGCTTACTATCAGGACTGAAAGCCGCGGTGTTGACGATGTCTTTATGACCTTGCAAGGTGTGCAACTTGTCACCGGTTGTTGTGTCCCAAATCTGCGCGCCATTCGCACTGGCAGTGACAATGTACTTGCCGTCAGGACTGAAGGCAGCATAGCTAACTCTGTCCTGGCCTCCACCAAAGTCCTTTAAAGCTTTCTGGCTGCCTACATCCCATAACTTTGCCAAACCATCATCACTGGTGGTAAGCACGTAATGTCCATCAAAACTGAATTCGGCGCTCTTTACCTTGCCTGTGTGGCCACGCAGCGCCCCAGCAACATTTGACAGCGAAAGCAGTCCTTTCCGAATCACATCTTTCGCTTCGTCGGTATCGTAGAACTGAGTCCTCGCTTCCTGAGCAAGCAGAACGCTAAATTCGGGATCTACGTCAAGTGACAAACTTGCCTTAGTGGCAAGCAAGCGGGACTTAGCAATGTTTTCTGCTTTGCGCGCAGCCGCGCGCTGGTATGCCGAGTAAATCACGGCTATTAACAGAAGAACGACTACAGCCATTGAGGCAGTCCCAACGAGCTTATAAAAGCGAATGCGCTTGCGCTGCTCACCGGCTCGACTGGCGTCGAGTAGTGTCTGTAGGGACTTGCTGGCAATGCCGGCCCTAACCAGACGTCGAGCCTCAATCAACTCATCAACATCCAACAGATCGCTACCCGGTTGCCACTTCGAAGCCTTGGCTTCCAGACGCAGTCTTATTTGTTCACCCCGCGATTGATTGGCCAGCCACTTTTCATTCGATCTGCGGATTGGCTCGACAAAGCGATCGTGTGCAAGCTCATACCAACGAACATTCGTGCCTTTCCACTCGCCTTTGATGAGTCGCGCTGCCTCAAGCTTATCGATCGCAACATTGGGCATCCCGCCGGTGTTTTCATTTCCCCTATAAACAGGCGCACGCGTCCCTTCTGACGTAATCAATCTGTCGCCAAACCACTTCCGTAGTTCCTCCTCCTTGACGCCGGTTGTGCCGGCAACAGCGCGGATCGAGGTCTCATAAAAATTTGAAAGCGCTTCACTGACATCACCGTATTTGTCGAGATGTTTGCGAGTGATGATCGTTTCCTGCGGCGTTAGTGCATGCCACAAACTTTGGCAAACTACTTGTAACTGTACCGGTTCCACATAGAGCCCGAGCGTTTGCGTTCCGGTAATACTTTGACTCGGCATCTTCAAAAGATTCTTGACGAGCTGTTCTGCTATATTTTTCGCAAATCTTCTATTAGTCGGTTCGAGAGGCTTAGTGATGGCTACAAGCGCCTTGGCTTCGCGCAGGTGCTCAAGTCGAAATCGAGTGCGTAATCTTTCTGGCAAAAGCGGCAAGTACGGATCCAGCTCTGCGATATAGTCCTCCCTCATGCAGAAGATAACGCGCAGAAGTGGATCTCCCTTTATATTGGTTTTGGAGTTGCCGTCTATTACAGCGGCCAACTGTTCAAAGAATGGTTGGCGATCCTGCCAACGAGCAGGATAGGACGTAAACAACTCTTCAAATTGATCGAAGACGAGAACAGTCGGACAGGGTTCTCCGTACTGGTTGAGCTGTTGTTCTCGTCCCTGCAGGAAAGTGATCAAGTTGAGGTCGGGTCTTTTCAATTGCTCGAGACTCAAGCCGCAACTAGCCAGGGCGTTAAGCACAAAAATATTGGAGTGTCTCGGCACCTTAAACGACGCCGGAATTTGTCCCTGCACGCGCATCGGCGGAAGCACATTGAACCGTTCTTCTTCTTCAAGCTTTGGAATGAGTTTGGCTTTTAAGAGAGAAGTCTTGCCGGCGCCAGATTGTGAGTAAACGAGCACCATGGGATGGGCCGTAAGCAGTGATACCAACTCGTCCGCTTCATCATCGCGTCCGAAAAAGAATCCGCGCTGCGCTCTTTCGAAGGAGCGAGGACCAACGTAGGGTTCGCGATCACTCTCTCTGATCTGGTGAGGGTAGCAGGATTCAAGAATGATGCGATTAAGTCGATGGCAATCCTCAACTGAAAGCTGGTTTCTGTCGCGACTGAGCAGGCCCTTGACCTCATCATTGAGATTGAGCGTATCCAGGTTCTGAGTTGGAAACGTAGCAAATAGATCGCGGCGCCGCAGCAGTTCATTCAGATGTGCCACGAAATCCGACTTGAAATCCTTGTCGAGATCGCGTGTCGGGGTTGCGAGTCTTTCGCGCATCTGTTGCGGCAGGAGCGAAAGTATCGTCGGACCGGTGCCGCACGTTTTGCCGTTGTTTTGCCGCAGCTGCGCCTGCAGACCCAGCCAGTCCACGATGTCGTCTACCGTTAAAAGGTATGAGGGTGAGACCTTAGTTGTTGTCATACCCCGAATTCTCCCAGTTTTCCTTCAGCTTGCGCAGAAACTCCTGGGTGGTATCCCAACTTACTCTTATGTCCGGACTTCTCGATTCAAAATACTTGTCAAAGAAGCTTTGGGCCCTTTTTTTCAACTCCTCGGGAGCCTCCTTGGTGAGTGGAGAAATCTGGACTGCGACGTGAGTCTTACTTGTGCTTTTTTTCAAGTAACCGGATAGAAGATGGAACAGGATTCGAAAGTCCCAGTCCTCCAGGCTGAACCCAATTAACATTAAAGACGTGTTGCTAATGGCTTTTTGAATTCGGGTAGGAATCAAATGCGGCTCGTAAGATACGTTGATGAGAAATTGGAAATAATCATCTTCGCTCAAAACCATGGAAGGCTGACTCTGAGCATGGCCATATAAGTGAAAGACGGCAGGGTTCGCCACGTCTGGCTGAAAGCCGTTGGTGAAGTGCGAGGGGTCATCAAGTGTCTTCATCCAGCGACAGTAGTCCATCTTAACGTCTCTTTTTCGAATCACCAGAGCCTGCTCCATGAAGCTGTCATAATTCGTGGTTATGTAGATCGGCAAAGGCAAATCAGCCAGAATAGTGTAGGGTTCCACATTGTTGGAAAAATCGGGGCTAGCTACTTTCGTCAGCTCTTCGACGTACTGACTGGCCGGGTATTCTGCGTCAGCAAATTCCACGGACAGGAACCTTGCGACTCTGGCAAGATCGCCGCCATCCGTCAGCGGATAGTTGTATTCATTGGCCCATTTCCTGGCGATATTGCTGCGAATCGAAGCGCCGTCAGAGTACACTCCGGCACCGAGTATCGGCGTGCACGATCCGTCTCTGATCCTTCTTAAGAGGACCTCCCAACTTCTGTCATCGAGCCTTTTTACTTCTCCCATCGCTTTATTCCAATGCTACTTTCAACGAGCGCTTTCAACGCACGGTTTGTTCATGTGCATGCAAGTCAGTTGCCAAACCCGGACTGATCCCAACGCCGCTGGAGTTCCACAGCGAAGTCCCTTGCCGTGCCCCAGTAAACCCGCACGTCGATGTTTTGATAATACTTTGTTAGATAGTCCTCAACTTTTGCCGGCGATGATTCCCGAGCGGAGGGAGCCAACATGACAGCGACATTGAGGCGTGATACCGAAGTTTCCATGAAGCGTGCAAAACTCTTAAGCAGCACGCGAAAGTTCCAATCGGCGATGCGGTAACCTACGAAGAGCAATGTAGCATTCGTCAAGGCACGCTCAATCTGACGAGGAACAAGTTGCTGATCGCCAACTGTATTCACGAGAAAATCCATGTAGTCGTCCTCTGTGAGAACCAGTGACTCAGCTATTGGAACGTAGCCGTGCAGATGAAAGACCACTGGATTGGCCACGGAAGGCTTAAACTGCGGATCCTTTTCGAGAATCGTGGGATTGTCGCTGACATAATCTTTTACCGCCTGGTTCCATTGACAAAGAACCCGATTCGGCGCCCTGTGACGGCGGGCAAGCGCCTGGGTCATCAGATCGTCGTAATTTGTAGTGATGTAGACCGGCAACGGCAACCGTGCCAGCACCCGGTGTGGTTCATTCATATCGCCGGGATCGGGAGTCTTTAGATTCTTGAATTGCTCGACGATTAGATCTTTTGGAAAGACCGAATCCGAATATTTCAGTGCCAGAAACTGGGCAACTGAAATCAGATTTGAGGCGTCTTCGAGTGGATAATCGTATTCTTTGGCCCACGCCTGGGCGATATCGCTTCCGAGCGGAAGGAATCCGTACGCGGCGCCCGCGCCAAGAAACGGAGTGCAACGGCCGTCCTTTATCCGGCGCAGGAGGACATTCCAATCTTCTTCTCTTAATAGTCCTGCCACTTATTCGACTCCTGTTGAGCGAGCGTGAGAAAGAGTGACGGCACTAGATTAATCGGGGCTGAGTTTACCTGGGCCTACACTAAGCGAACTCAATGCCGATAATCAAGGATCAAAGGCGCGATAGGACCCTATCGGAAATACAACCCGTCAGCTTCCAGTAGCGACTTCCACTCCGCAAGCAGACTAACCCGTTGGGTGAAGAACGGGACACAACTAAATCGCGACCCTAATCAAGATGACATTCATGTAGGAAACATTTCACTCCCGCCATGTGAGTGGGGTGATTCTAAGAGAGACAATTTTATGAAAAGAGACGCGGCACGCGGACGCTGATCCCGCACGTAACTTCATATGAGATTGTGCCGGCGACTTTGGCGAGGTTTTCGGCGGAGACGGAGAGGGGACCGTCAGTTCCCAGCAGCGTCACCACGTCACCGACGGCTACGCTGGGGATGTCAGTGACATCAATCAGGGTCAGGTCCATTGAGATACGCCCGACAACTGAGGCGTAAGCGCCGCGAACGATCACGCGGCCCCGATTCGAGAGACCACGCATGTAGCCGTCGTGATAACCAATCGGCAGCGTCGCGACCAGCGTTCGGCGTGAGGCTTCAAATGTGCAGCCGTAGCCGAGTGTCTCACCCGGCGGGACCCACTTCAACAAGCTGATTCGAGAGCGCACGGACATCACCGGCTCGAAATGAAAATCGCGAGCGTGAGTCGGACCGAGAACATCTCGCCAGAGGCCATACAACACACCACCAGGTCGTACCATGTTTCCATGCGCGGCCGGCTGTTCGAAAATTCCGGCGGAGTTTGCAAGGTGCTTGTGTTCCGGATCAAAGCCACATTCATGAAACGTTTCGACAGCGGCATAGAAGCGCTCGACCTGGCTGTGCGTCAGCGACACGCAACTTTGATCGTCAGCAGCAGCAAAATGTGTCATCAAACCATCGACACGAATACTCTCAAAGGCATGAAGCTTGTCCGCAAACTCTTTGACCTGATCGAAGCGCACCCCAAGCCGGCCCATGCCCGTGTCAACCTTCACATGTAAATCGGCAACTACACCCGCAGCCCGGGCCGCGTCATTCAATGAGGCAGCCATGTCGAGCCGGTAAATCACCGGCGTCAATCGATGCTGAACACAGGCTGCTTGCTGGCCGTCCCAGAAACCCCCGAGACTGAGAATTGGTTGAGTGATGCCGGCATCTCGTAACTGAATTCCCTCCTCCGGCGTGGCCACTCCAAACCAGTTCGCGCCTTCACGAGCAAGCCTGCGCGCACACTCCACCGCGCCGTGACCATAAGCATTCGCTTTCACGACTGCCATCACTTTGACGGCGGGGCCGACTTGTTTGCGGACTACGTGGAAATTGTTTGCCAGCGCATCGAGATTGATCTCTGCCCAGGTGGGGCGTTGGCCGGCCGCCGTTTTTGATTCGCCCATTGTTTAGTTGAACTGGGCATGCCAGCGAACGTGCCCGCCTTCCTTATCGAGGAATTTGTGGAGGCCGGGCAGCTTGCGTATGTCTGCCTTGATCGCTGCGGCGTTCGCAGTCACGGGCCGGACATCAAAGGCTCGACCGGTTAGATGCCGACTGATCTTCATCAGCTCGGCTTCGGGCATTTCCTTCATGACTTTTTCCAGTCCGGCCGTGAGAGCGGCGACGGTCTTCGCGTCGGGGTGAGCATCGACCCAGGCTTGGCACTTCTTCGCTGCGAGGTAGGTCTTGCCGATCCATTTGCGGTCTTTGAGGGCAACGACATTTGCAGCCATTGCGTGCGCCTGAGCGTGTATGTCTCGGCGACCACTGGTGAACTCGATCTCGGGATGCTTGTCTTTGAGGATTTTAGCCGCTTCTTCAGCGACTGGTGCAAGATTCAGGTCTTCTATCTTCATGAGCGTGCTCCTTTGCTGTGAGATTTCCGGACATGGGTCGTCAAATCTTTGCGTCTTTGCTTCGTTGCGACTTGCGTTGAGATTGCAAGTGCGATGGGTAGATTCTCACGCAAAGTCGCAAAGAAGCAAAGACGCAAAGACCTACTCGCCGCGATACAGGTTATCAAAGCGCATACTTGACGCGACGAAGCGCAGCTCGACGGTGCCGGTGGGACCGTTGCGCTGCTTCGCGAGAATTATTTCGGCGACGTTCTTCCTGTCTTCGGGCATTGCCTGGCGTTCCTCCGGAGTCTTGTAGACCTCTTCGCGATAAAGGAACGCGACCAGATCAGCATCCTGCTCGAGTGCGCCCGATTCTCGCAAGTCGGAAAGCTGGGGGCGATGGTCGGAACGCGATTCGGGCGCTCGCGATAGCTGCGACAACGCAACCATCGGCACGTTCAACTCCTTGGCGAGCGCTTTCAGTTCTCGCGAAATCATCGAAACTTCCTGCTGCCGTGATTCGAAGCGCTTGTTCGAGCCTGACATCAATTGCAAGTAGTCGACGATGATCAGATCCAATCGCTTCTGTTCGGCGGCGAGACGCCGGGCCTTGGCCCGCATTTCCAGCACGCTGATGCCGGGCGTGTCGTCGAGGAATATCTTCGTATCTGCGAGGGTTCCCAGCGACTTGGCAATCTGCGACCATTCAGCTCGCGAAAGGAAGCCGTTGCGGAAGCGCTGCGCATCAATGTTGCCTTGCGAACAAAGCATGCGCATCACCAGCGATTCCTTCGACATTTCCAGCGAAAAGATGCCAACCACGGCGCCGGTTTCAATTGCAGCATTCTGCGCCAGCATCAGTGCAAAGCTGGTCTTACCCATCGACGGCCGCGCCGCGACAATGATCAAATCCGACCTCTGCAGACCGGAGGTCTTCTCATCCAGTTCAACGAAACCCGTGGTAAGCCCGGTAAGAACTACCTGCCGTCCTTCCATCTCCTGGATCTTGTCGAGCAGTGCGCGGGCGACAGGTTCGACGTGAGTGAAGCCCTGGCGAATGCGCTCCTCAGCGAGCTCGAAGATGGCATGCTCAGCATGGTCCAGGATGATCTCGGGCTCATCTTCCTCTTCGAGCGCTTCGTTCGTGATCTTGCTCGCGGTTTTGATCAGCCGGCGCAGCAGCGATTTGCCGCGCACCACCTTGGCATAGTGAAGGATGTTGGTTGAGTGCGGCAGACCGTAGGTAAGATTCGTGATGAAGCTAATTCCGCCTACTGTTTCCAGTGCGTTTTCTTTCTTGAGTTCTTCACCGATCAGAATCGGATTTATTTCGGCTCCGCGTTCGAAGAGGGCAATCATCGCCACGAAGATACGGCGATGCGAAGGAACATAAAAATCGTCGGGCTTCAGCAGCTCGATGGCCTGGCTGACAAGACCGTTATCGAGAACGATGGCGCCGAGAATGGCTCGTTCAGCTTCGGCGCTGTGCGGTAAAGATCTTTCGAAGGTGTGCTCGCGAATGGGATCGACGGATGCCATGAAATGTTCGGTGATTTGAATGCGTCGTGAATAAGAATCTGACGTTGCGACGACATTCTAATTCACCCGTGGTGGGCGGGGCTATAGGTTGGTGATACAGACGTGTTTTATTTGCTCGATCAACCGAAAGATCTCTCTTGTCCTTTGCGTCCTTTGTGTCCCTTGAGTCCTTTGCGTGTAAAGGGACAAAAAGACAAAAAGGACTCAAAGGGATCGGTTTTTCGAACTCCTACTCGGCGTCGGTTGGTTCCGCTTCCGGGGTCTCACCTTCAGCTGGTTGCATCAACAAGGCTTCCTGTTCCGGGGTCAAATGTCCGACGATTACTTCACCTTCTGGAACGACTTTCACCTGCAAGTCGACTGATACTTCGCGATGCAAACGCACCGGCACGGTGAAATCACCAACTCGCTTGATTGGTTCGCGCAGGTGCACGCGATGTCGATCGATCTCGTAGCCCTTCTCCTGCAGCGCTTCGGTAACATCCATTGAAGTCACCGAACCGTAGAGAGCTCCCTGCTCTCCGGCTTTGCGTTTGAAAGTCAGAACCAGCGAGCCCATCTGCTCGGCCTGCGCCTGAGCGCTCGAGCGTTCCTTCGCCTCCCGCTTCAACAGCGCAGTGCGTTCCTGTTCGATTTGTTTGACGTTACTGGCAGTCGCTTCGACAGCGAGCTTGCGAGGCAGCAGGTAGTTCCGGGCGTAACCGGCCCGGACTCTCACAATTTCGCCGCGCGCGCCCAGATCATCAATGTCTTCGCGTAAAAGTATGCGTGTGTGTGCCATGACTTCAATTCTCTCTATTAATCGGTGGTGTACGGCAGCAGCGCGATGTTGCGCGCGCGTTTGATGGCCTCAGCCAACATGCGTTGGTGAATGGCGCAGTTGCCCGAAATCCGCCGCGGCAGAATCTTCCCGCGCTCGGGAACAAAGTTCGACAACAATCTCAGATCCTTGAAGTCAATGATGTCGACCTTTTCAATGCAGAAGCGACAAATACGACGCCGGTGCATGCGACGTCCGCGTCCTGGTCCTCGGCCGCGGTCACCCTCTTCGTCGCCTTCGTAGCCGCGTTGACGATCCTCGTAATTCCGATTGCGTTCTTCGTAGTTTGCTGACATGTTTTCCTCTTAAGTCTTAAGTGGCACGGGCGTCTCGCCCGTGTGTATTCACGCGCGAGACGCGCGTGCCACATCGCTAGGCTTCGCTAGCCTCCTCGCTCGCGGCAAAGTCGGGCGTCGCTCGGCGTCCTCCGGTTTGTCCGCTGCCGAATGGCCGTTTGGCAGCCTTGCGCGCTCGATTGTTCTTAAACTTCTCGGCCCGGCGTCGATCTTCGTCCATGCGCACCGTCAGGTAACGCAGAATACGATCATTCACGCGCATGCGGCGCTCAAGCTCGGCAATCTCTTTACCCGAACCTTCGAGCTCCAGGTCAACAAAAGTGCCTTCCTTTTTTCTCAGGATCTCGTAAGCTAACTGACGCCGGCCCATGGATTCGGCTTTCGTGACGGTGCCGCCCTGATCGGTAATGACCTGTTTGAAATTGTCCGTAATTTTTGTGACCTCATCTTCGTCCGCAGCCGGGTCGACGATGAAGAGCACTTCGTATTGTCTTTGACCTGCCAAAATCATCCTCCTTGTGGATGTCCAGCCTCGCTCAACGCGAAGCAAGAAGGTTAATAAGTTTGTACTTTGTACTTCGTACTTTGTTCTTTGTCCTTTGAGTTGTTGGCAGGCTTCAAGGACCCGCCAGGTGAAAATCAAAGAACCAACAACAAAGTAAAAAGATCAAAGAGCAAAGCTCAGTTGTATTGCGCCATCGCTTTCAGGGCGCCATCGCGAAGGATGGCGCGAACTGCGTTGGCGCTTCGCTGCAAAATCTCAAGCACTTCATCGCGCGCAGCACGCGGGAATTGATCGAGTACATATCTTCTCGTATCGGCCAGCGGATGCTCAGGTTGAATACCGATGCGGAGTCTGATGAACTCGTCGGTGCCAAGCACCCCGATTATCGATTTCAAGCCGTTGTGACTACCGGCCGAGCCACGCTCGCGAATTCTGATCGTGCCGAATGGCAGCGCCAGGTCGTCACTAATCACAATCAGCTTTGCATCTGGGTTCTCAGCGTTTTTGTGCTTCGCCAGGAAACACGCAACTGCATCGCCACTCAGATTCATGAACGTCTGCGGCTTCACCAACTGGACCTCCGTATCCTGGATACGCGCGCGGCCTGTCAGTGAAAAACATTCGCGGCGCTTTATCACTGCGCCGGCGTCCTCAGCCAACTTGTCAATCAGCATGAAGCCCAGATTATGACGTGTCCACTCATATTCCGGGCCGGGGTTGCCGAGCCCCACAATCACAAACATTGTCAGTCACCCGAGTGGCATGCGCGTCTCGCGCGCGCATGTCTTTCGCGAGCACCGGCGAGAAGCCCATGCCACGTGACCACACGGGCGAGACGCCCGTGCCACGTTATTCCTCTGCCCCTTCTTCTTCTTCCTTCTTGCCCTTGCCGATGACTTCGGGCTCCGCAGGAGCTTCGCCCTCCACCGGTGCTGGTGGCGCGACGACTTCTTCCTTGATTATGCCGACAGTGGCAATCACCATATCGGCTTCAGTAAGGATTTCAATCCGCTCGTCCCTGGTAATGTCGGAAACGTGCAGCACGTCATGAACACCCAGGTTCGTCACATCCACGTCGATTGATTCGGGGATGTCTCGAGGATCGCAGCGAATATCAATCTCGCGCACGATCTGTTCGAGCACGCCCTGGTGCTCGCGCACACCGATAGGTTCACCCTCGAGGTGTAACGGCACGGTTACCTCAATCTTTTCGCCGGCCACCAGGCGCCGGAAGTCGGCGTGGATAAGCCGGAGTCGAAGCGGGTCGATCTGGCGATCATGAAACATGACTTCGCCGGATTCGACGCCCTCGATCTCAAGATTGAAGATAGTGTTTCGGCCCGTGTCCGAGCGCAGGATTGCTGCAAGGTCACGAGCAGGTGCCAGAGCAGAAACTGTTCCGCCTTCACCGCCATAAACAGTGACCGGAATCATCCCGTCGCGACGAGCACGCCGGGCATCGTTTTTCCCACGACCCTCGCGAGGCTTCGCCCGCACCGTAATATCTTTGTTTTCACTCATCTTTGTTCCCTCTACAAACGATCAGCGATTAGCCTTGAGATTCGGATCAGATCCACAAAGAAGGATCTGAGATCGAAATCCCAGAACTAATCGCTGATGGTCTTCTCTTTAAGCCATCAGTGTTTGCCCTTCATACGAAGAGCGAGGAAACGCTGGTTTCCTCATGGATCGACTTGATCGCTTTCGCCAGAAGTGGCGCGATACTAAGTACCTTGATTTTATTCAACTCGCACGCATGATCGTGCAAGGGAATCGTGTTCGTCACGATTATCTGTTCAATCTCAGATTTTGCCAACTGCCCAACCGCTTCGCCTGACAGTACCGGATGAGTAAAGCAGGCGTCGATTCTCGCAGCTCCGGCATCTCTGAGAGCCTTGGCGACCTTGGTTAACGAGCCGCCGGTGTCGCACATATCGTCGACTATCAAACAACTACGACCGCGGACATCGCCCACCACGTTCATTACCTCGGCGACATTTGCTTTCTCGCGGCGCTTGTCACAAAGCGCGAGCTCGGCATTTAAGCGCTTGGCGTAAGCTCGAGCGCGTTCTGCACCGCCGGTATCAGGCGCCACCACCGTCAATTGAGGTAGCGGATTGTCCTGATAATAACCAATCATCACCGGGGCCGAGTACAGGTGATCCACGGGAATATCAAAGAACCCCTGAATCTGCGCAGCATGCAGATCCATTGTCAACAGTCGATGCGCGCCGGCGACCGAAATCAGGTTAGCCACCAGCCGGGCCGAGATTGGCACGCGGGGACGATCCTTCTTGTCCGAACGGCCGTAACCGTAATACGGAATAACCGCCGTGATACGCTCAGCTGATGAACGACGGAACGCGTCCAGCATCACCAGCAATTCCATCAAGTTCGAATCCGTGGGCGGGCAAGTCGGCTGAACAATGAATACGTCGCCGCCGCGCACGTTTTCGTCAATCTGGAAATTGAACTCACCATCCGAGAAGCGTTCAGTGAACGCCCTGCCCATGTCGCAACCCAGTTGGCGACAAATCTCTTCCGCCAGTCTCGGATTTGCGTTCCCGGAAAAGATTTTGATCCCGCCGGTGGTGCTCATCAATCTCTAGCACAGACTTTTGCGTCTGCGGTGGCTTTTGTTTTTCCGAACGCAGAACAGGGTCTGCGCTACCTAAACTGGCTGGGGCGGAAGGATTCGAACCTACGAATGCCGGATCCAAAGACCGGTGCCTTACCACTTGGCGACGCCCCAGTATCAAGTCTCAGATTTTAGAGCGAAACCGTTATGCAGAGCGAGACAAAGAGAGCCCACAGGCTCCCAATGCCTGCAAATATTCGTTGCGTGACACCGTAACCGCGGGAAAGATGCGCCAACCGGGTTCCGCCTTCAACTCCCTGACGGCGCGCTCCTGCTCTAACTTACTTTCAAAGACGCCAAATACGCTCGAACCGCTTCCAGATAGCAACGAGCTTGTCGCTCCTACGTCAACCAGCGACGTCTTCGCACGTTCAATCTCCGGTTCCGACTCGAAGACTAGCCTTTCAAAGTCGTTACGTAGCGTGCACAGGCGCGAAACTTCCAAATCGGCCTCCGCACGGGAAATAGAGAGAATAGTGGCGTCACTTGAGGTTGTCAAGGCAGGTGCCTGAAGCGCGGCATAAGCTGCCGCTGTCGAAACCCTGGCGTTTGGCGTAACAATCACTAAGTATGCGAGCTCAGAATCGTCGGCAGTCCTGACCTGTGTTCCGGTGCCGCCCGCCAGTGCTCGTCCGCCGATAAGAAAGAAAGGAACGTCGGCTCCGAGACAGGACGCCAGGTCGTGCAATTCATCCGTTAGCACGTCAATCTTCCACAAATGGCTCAGGCCCAGTAACCCGATCGCAGCGTTTGAGGAGGCGCCTCCCAAGCCTCCTTGCGCCGGAATGAGCTTCTCCAAATGAATGTGAGCGCCGTCGGTTATCTTGAATCGATCTCGCAGTAGTTTGGCCGCGCGCAAAATCAGATTTTCATCACCGAGAGGAATTGCAGGATCGCTACATGAAAGCAGGACCTCGGAGTAAGTGCCGGGGCTGAAGTAAAGCTCATCATGAAGTGAGATCGTCTGCAACAGCGTGCGGACTTCGTGGTACCCGTCCGCTCGCCGCCCAAGAATCTCCAGCGACCAATTGATCTTTGCAAAGGAATGCAGGGTGAATTTCGGATTGCGGATTGCGGATTGCGGATTGGTGATTGGTGATTGCGAGCTCATCCCATTCACTTGAACACTCTTTGCAGTCACATCACCGCGTCTCCGCGTCTCCTCTTCTCCGTGTCGACGATTACTCAACCTACGAACCAGCGATCTCTGTTGCCGAAGAGAACTTGTCGACGGCGCGCTGCCAGGAAGTTTGGGTGGGATAGCAGTAGATAAGCACGACAACGCCGACGAGACCTGCACCGTATGCATAAAAATCATTGCCGGTGAGCAACGTCGCGACAAAGCCAAACACCGCGATTGCTGCTCCCAGCAGCGCTACCTGGATAGTGGTTCGTTCGAGAGTAGCCAGCAATCCGGAAACGCCACTCAATGCGGTAATGTCTTGCAGCCGCATAGTTGAGAAGCGTGTGCGTCGCAGCACAACTGAACCCAGCCCGAAGATTAGAATTGTTACGCGAACTGCTATATCGAGCGCTGGATTCTCCTGTTGTCGAAAGCGCGAGCGGCCCAGAAATGCCGCCACCGAAAGCGCAATTGTTAAAGCCAACAGCACACGAATTAACATGACCGTACTTCGGTGCCGTCGTAGTAGCTCGGGTTGATAGTTATTCGACAACTTTGGAGTGCGGTGACCTGTCACCGCTTTGTCATCTTGGGCAGTGCAAAAACGTGGACGGGGACCAAAGCGACGACAGGTCGTCGCACTTAAAAACCTACGGCTTCACAGCAGCCGCGGGAGCGGACTGATTATTTGCCGAGTCGGTAACCTTTCTATCTCTTCGTTGTACCGGAGCCGTCGGCGTCACGTTCGAAGGAAGCTGACCGCCGTTCTTTAATACCTGGTCGATCAAATCCTCGCCTTCTTTTCTGTCGTGAGTAATCAACACCCCGTCCTTGCCAACAGTGACATCAGCTCGTCCTGCGACCTGTTGCATGAGGCTACCCACGATGCCCGGGTGATCCGGAGCAGCAACGTTCTTACGAGCAGGATCAGGCTCCGGAATGGACGCGCCGATGACATTCAGCTGGTCTTTCGCCTTGTCGACAAAGTTGCTGTTCGGATAGTTGCGGACGATTTGCTGATAGTACTTGGCGGCCTCGTCCGGCTCTTCTTCCAATTGGTAAGTGGTAGCCAACCGGAACAGCACCTCGTCCATGTAGGAAAAGTTCGGATACTTGTCAAAGATTTCCTTGTAGCGCGATTGCGCGCCCTTTAATCCTCTTTGGTTATTCCGAAAGCGGTCGAAATAGAAGTCACCCACCTGCTTGCTGTGCATGGCCAGATTCTCCTGCACTTCGCGGAGATGATCTTCAACAGTGGGACGAAGCTTGGTCTGGGGATATTGCTGAAGCAGAGCTTTGAGTCGCTGCTCGGCTTTGCGGGCATGGGTTGTCTCGCGATCCGGCAAGCCCATCTGGCGCATCTCAGCTTCCGCAACCTTCAACATGGCGAAATCGGCCAATGGATCCGTGGGAAAGAATGTTAGCCAATCCTGATATGACGCGGCCGCCTGAATTAATGAGCTGGTGCCGCCTTCAAGATAAAATGAATCGGCAATGGCCAGCTTAGCCATCGGCAGAAAGGGCGAATCGGGATAGGTAGTTATGATGGTCGTGAAAAGCAGTCGTCCCGTCTCGTGATTTCCTTTGCGAACCTCTTTGGCAGCATCCTGAAACAATTCCCGATCACGTCCGGGAGCAACGGTGCTCACCAACTCGTCGTATTTGCTATCACCACTGCCGCCTCCAAAGGGCCAAAGATGAAATCCGCCCTTCTTCACGTTCTTTTTAGTGCTCGCGCTCGTATCAGCCGCAGCAGCCGCATCTCCCGTCCGCGCACCGGCTGTCGCCTGCAGTCCCGTCTGAACTCTTCCATCCAGTTCAGTGACCGCAGCCTCCAAATTGTCCAGTTTGGTCACGTCGTAGCGTTCGGAGCGGTCCTGCTTTCCATGCAAATCATTAACTTCTGAAAGCAGCGAGGAAGTCTCTTTATCAAGCCCCTGTAGTCGAACACGAGGATCCTCAGCGTCAGGCTTCGCATCCTTGCCCTGAGCTTTCTGCGGAATACCAGCGATAGCTCGACCCAACGAGCGTTTCATCGCTTCCAGTTTTGAGCGCATCACGTCAAGGCGCTGGACAGGAGACAATTCGTTTTGTGCGTGGGTATTCTGCCCTTGGGAGTTTTGCCCTTGCGAAGCTCCAGACAAAGTCACCAGGAGCGCGATGGCCAGCATTGACAGAGTGATGGGGCGCAAACGCATAACTAGTTCCTCCAAAAAACCTTACCTGCCTTCTTTACGAGATTATCGGGGAGTTCTTACTTAATCGAGCCGGGACTTTTCTTCGCAATTCCCAGCCCACTCTCAAGCTTCTGTCGTCGAATGTCAAATTCAGAACTCGATCCGGCTGAACCCTTACGATGCAAATTACCTCAATCTGAATGGCCGAGGGCCGACAAAATTCTTTTGGAGTCCGGCGACTTGTCGCCGCTGTTGTTCAAAAACGCCGGCAGCCCGAACTTCAAATCAGATCCATTGCATCGACGCCTCGCGCAAGTCGCGAACCGCCTGAGCTGGGTCGGCTGGACCAAAAACAGCCGAGCCGGCGACTATTATTTCCGCTCCCGCTTCCACCACCTTCTGAATGTTTTCGAGGTCAATGCCGCCGTCGATTTCAATTCGAACCGGCAGCCCCCGCTGGTCGATCATTCTCCGCAGCCGGCGAACTTTGTCCAATGCAGTATGAATGAATTTCTGGCCGCCAAAGCCCGGATTCACTGACATTATCAGTATGTAATCAACGAATTCCAGAATCTCTTGTAACGAGTCCACCGGGGTAGCAGGATTTATGACGGCCCCAGCCCTCGCCCCCGCCGCTTTAATAGCCATAATCGTCCGATGAAGGTGAGCATCGGCTTCGACGTGGACAGATACCATGTTCGCACCGGCCCGGACGAATTCGACCGCGTAATGGCCCGGGTCGCTAATCATCAGGTGCGTATCAATTGGAATCTTTGTTACTGCTGCAATGGCCTTCACGACAGGCAGCCCAATAGTGATATTCGGCACAAAATGGCCGTCCATCACATCAACATGGAGCACACCTGCACCACCACTCTCAACGGCCCGGATTTCCTCGGCCAGTCGCGAGAAATCGGCTGACAGAATTGATGGAGCGATATCGATTACTCTGCCGTTGACCATGCGATTAACCACGCAACGCACTCAGCGCTTGTGTGGGGGAGTCGGCGCTGTCGACGGTGTACGCGCTGGCGATGGCGCGCGATTCACATTCCGATTGATTCGGTTCGAGTTCTCGTTATCCGTTAATGGGATGCGGTTGCTGTTTGTTGTTGCTCGATTTATGGTCGAGTTTGCATTGGCATTAACATTCGGCCTGACGTTAACGTTGGCACTGGGCTTATTTGCGTTCAGGATCCGGTTGCCGTTCGAATTATTGCCGTTGCTTGCCGTGTTGGCGTTAGCGTTGCCATTCGCGTTTGCATTCGCATTCGCGTTTGCATTCGCGTTGGCGTTGGCATTCTTGTTTCGTTTGGGTTTGTTCTCGTTAGCGTTGTCAGATGTATTAGCGTTGCTGTTAGCATTCGCAGCGGTGTTTGCACTTTCGTCAGCAGCAGTAGCTTCGGCGGCTTCGCCTTCCTTGGCCACACGCGCAATGTCAACGGCGACGGTCTGTCCTGCCTTTACTGCCTGACCTGCCGGAGGAAGCTGAAACATCACCGTATCCGGGTTTACTTGACGACTCGGACGCGTGGCGCGAACTCGGAAGTTTAAACCGGCCTTCTGCAGTTCATTTTCGGCTTCGAAACGATTCTTGCCGACGACGTCAGGAACAGTGACTATGGGACTGCGCAACGACAGATAAACCGTGGTCGCAAACCCAAACAGGAACACAACGCCGATCGCGAGCACAATTCCAATTCTTTGTAGTATCGAAACCATTAAGTTGCCGGTTCAATTCAAGGCTGGTTTTCTGTCAACAGCCTCGATGGCTGTGACCAAGTTTCGCAGTCTAACAAACGCAATGACGCTCAAGCAACGTTTACACCCCCCAGCGGGATGAGGTCAGTACCACCGCGCGGTAGCGGGTGGGTCATACGCTCGTCACGATCGAGGTTGGCGCCCGATGACCCACCCGCTACCGCGCGGTGGTACTGACCTCATTTGCGCTCGAATGCGGCGATGAAAAAGCCATCGGCACCCGTTCGATGTGGCCAAACTCGAGCAATATTCGATCCTGTAAGCAAGCTGGAATCGATTGTGAGATTAATAGGCCTAAAGTCTGCAAACTCACTGGTGAGTCGATTGATTACCTGTTCATTCTCTTCAATCTCGACCGAACAAGTCGAATAAACGAGGCGACCGCCAGTCTTAACCATTCGCGCGGCATTTCTGAGAATAGCAAGTTGCCGTCGAGCCAGGTCCTCAATGTCGGCTGCTGTAATGCGCCACCGGATCTCAGGGTTGCGCCTTAACGTGCCAGTGCCGGTGCAAGGTGCGTCCACCAAAACACGATCAAATTTTGAGCTTTCGAAAGGCAGGCTCTGTTGGGCGTCATGAGCTACACAATGAATATTCGCGAGCCCTTGTAACTCAGCTGCCGCCATAATCGTAAGCAAGCGATGACTATGAATATCTCCGGCAATCACGATGGCAGTTGGCCCGGCCAGATCAGCGATATGTGTGCTCTTGCCGCCGGGTGCCGCGCAAACATCAAGCACCTTCTCACCAGCTTGGACTCCCAAGACTTGCGCCACGAGCTGCGAAGCCTCGTCCTGGATGTAGATTCGCCCTTCGCCTCGGAGTTTGTTAACAACTTGCGATGCGCCGCTGCTTCGCCAGGCCCCGGGCGTGACTGGCGATGGCGTCAACGTAGCGCCTGCTGTTCGGAGCGACTCAATAATCTCGGTTTCGCAAGCGCGCGCATTAACGATGCGAAATGCAGTTGGCGCAGCTTCATTGTTTGCGTGTGCGAAAGCTGCAGCTTCATCCAGGCCCCAGTTCTCGATCCAGCGTTGCACTAGCCAAACGGGATGCGACGTTTCCAGCGACAGGCGTTCCACTTGATCTGAAATAGCTGCCTTGGGATCGTAATCAGGCTCGCGAGTAGCACGTCGTAGAACAGCATTTACGAAAGCCTCAGCGGAACGCATTCGTGCTTGCTTAACGAGATTCACGGATTCATTTACAGCTGCTGAGGGCGGCACCCGTGACATGAAACGCAACTGGTAAAGGCCCAGTCGCAACGCTATTCGCACCGGCGGATCCAACCGCGTTGCGTCACGGCCTGCGCAATGGGTAATGAGATGGTCCAACCAGAGCTGCCGGCGAAGGACGCCCATCACCAATTCGTGAGTCAGGGCTCGATCGATCGACTGGAGCTCTTCTGCTTTAGTTGCTAACAGGTAGGAAGCGTACGCGCCACCTTCTTCAACGCGTCGCAGAATGTCGAATGCCGCACGCCGCGCGGGCGAAATCTTAGACTCGTTAGGCATCGCTTACGATATCAGTTGAGAAACGGATCTCACTCCGTTAGGGGCGCAATATTTATAGCATCTCACCAATATTTACACACCAACGCCGTTCGGAGGAGCGGAGCTCGCCTTGAGTTCGATCGCTCAAGTCTGTCCCGCTCCTCCGAACGGCGTTGAACCAAAAAGATTAGCCTGGTCTATAAATATTGCGCCGCTAATGGGGTGAAAACACGAATCATTTGCAAAGGTGACAAAGGAGCTTCAACCCAGTTTCTCGCCAATCTCCAAATGCGCGCCATTCAAGAAGTCTTGCGCGCTCATGCGTCGCTTCCCTTCCTGTTGAATGTCATGCAAACGAAGAGAGCTGTCGCCTCCACATTTCACGATTAACCAGCCGCTCGTTGCTGCTATGACTTCACCATCGCTGAAACCAGTCCCGTCCAATTCGTTCATAACTTCAGCTTGCCAAATAATCAAGTGTGCGCCCCGAAATGTCGTGTGCGCGTTCGGCCAGGGCTGAAATCCGCGGATCGCGCGCTCGATCTGGGAAGCGCTGGCAGACCAGTCGATCAATCCGTCCTCCCGTTTCAATACGGGCGCAAACGTGGCCTCGGCCTCGCGCTGTGGAATGGGAGTAAGGTTGGTGAGGCGTGTCAGCGTTTCGCCTAACAAGCTGGCCCCCATCGGCGCCAATCGCGCCATCAATTCCGGCGCCGTTTCTTGAGGGCCGATTTCAGTCTTGTGCTGCAAGAGGATTGCACCCGCATCAAGCTGTTCGACCATGAACATGGTAGTGACACCTGTGATCGATTCTCCGTTGACAATCGCCCAGTTGACAGGGGCAGCCCCTCGATAGGAAGGCAGGAGAGAAAAATGAACATTGATACAGCCTCGTCGCGGCGCCGTGAGGAACTCCTGTGGCAGGATTCGACCGTATGCGACCACGACCACCACATCTGCTTCGTGAGAAGCAAACAAGGCTTTCGAATCAGGTGTCCGGATCTTAACCGGCTGATGGACGGAGAGTCGGTGAGCGAGTGCAAATTCTTTTACAGGTGATGGGGTGACCTTGTTTCCCCTACCCGCCGGTCGATCCGGTTGGGTCCAGACAGCTACGACTTCGTGACCATCAGCAAGGCAACGCTCCAGCGTCGGCACCGCCGCCGCCGGAGTACCCATGAAGACAATGCGCATACGCTCAAAAATGGATACAGGTGACAGCGTGGCTGTCACCTGAAACTTTTCCTCGTCAAATTATCTTTGCGCTTTGCGTGAGTGTTTCACGGTTGATTGGATTCACGCAAACCGCAGAGAAGCAAAATCGCAAAGACGATCCCTGAATTCCTGAAATTACGTCGTGGTTCCGGCCTCGGCCTTTTTGCCTGTGGTGGCTCCCATTCTCGTTGATGCCACCTTGGCTTGCATGAACAATAACAAGTAGTCGGGACCGCCGGCCTTGGAATCAGTTCCAGACATGTTGAAGCCGCCAAAGGGATGTACACCCACCAGCGCCCCGGTGCACTTTCGATTCAAATATAGATTTCCCACATGGAACTCGCTTCGGGCCTGTTCTAACTTTTCTTCGTCACTGCTGTAGACAGCCCCGGTAAGACCGAACTGAGTGTCGTTAGCAATGCGCAGAGCATCGTCATAGTCTTCAGCTTTGATCACCGCCAACACTGGTCCAAAGATCTCTTCCTGCTCGATGGTTGCTCCAGGCTTTACATCCGCAATCACGGTCGGCTCAATGAAGAATCCCTGCTCGCCATCCGAGCCACCGCCGGCAAGCACGCGGCCGCCTTCAGACTTTCCTTTCTCGATGTATTCATTAATAGATTTGAAAGCCTTTTCGTTGATGACTGCGCTCATGTTCGTGGCGGGATCGGTCGGATCTCCCACTCTGACCTTGGCCGCGCGGTCAACGATCTTCTTCAGCATGGGCTCGTAAACGCGAGCGTCAATGATCGCGCGCGAACAAGCTGAACACTTCTCGCCCTGAAAACCAAACGCCGACTGGACGATGCCGAGGGCCGCTTCATCCAGGTTCGCATCGTCAGCAACGATGATCGCGTCCTTGCCACCCATTTCAGCAACCACTCGCTTGATCCAGATTTGCCCGTCCTGGACCTTTGCGGCTCGCTCGTTTATGCGCAGGCCGACTTCCTTTGATCCGGTGAAGGCAACAAAGCGAGTCTTCGGATGGTCGACAATCACATCGCCGACCTCAGCGCCCGAGCCAGTCATGAAGTTAACAACGCCGGGTGGCAGTCCAGCCTCTTCCAGCAACTCGAAGAACTTGAAAGCAATCGTCGGCGCATCAGAGGAAGGTTTCAACACGACCGTGTTGCCTGTAACAATTGCTGCCGCTGTCATGCCAGCCATGATCGCAAGGGGAAAGTTCCAGGGCGGAATCACGACGACAACACCAAGCGGTATGTACTTCATCAAATTGTCCTCGCCGTCGATTCTGGTCAGCGGCTGAGGAGAGGCATAGCGAAGCATCTCGCGGCCATAAAACTCACAGAAGTCGATCGCTTCGGCGGTATCACCGTCCGCTTCAGCCCAGGTCTTGCTGACTTCGTGAATCATCCAGGCGGACAATTCATGTTTGCGCTGGCGCATCAGCCCTGCGACTCGAAACAAGAGCTCAGCGCGCTCTTCAGCCGGAATCTTGCTCCATGATTTGAAAGTTTCATTCGCAGTTTCGACAGCGCGATTGGCGAGCTCCTTAGTCGCTTTCTGAAAACTTCCAACGACTTGAGTGCGATTCGCAGGATTGATGCTGTCGAACTTGTTACCGGTATTGATGCGTTCTCCAGCGATCACCAGCGGATACTCACGACCGAGCTCGCGCTTGACCTTTTCGATGGCGGCCTTCATAGCCACCGCATTCTCTTCCCTAGAAAAGTCGGTTAGCGGTTCATTGCGGAATTCAGTTGCCATATTCTGCTCCAGTTTGTTCAGTTAATTGGGTCAGATACTAACACGGGCAACGGTCAGTGGTCAGTTGCCAGTGGTCAGTTGCTGTACTTTGTGCTTTGTACTTTGATCTTTGGTCCTTTTGGTCCCTTTGGTCCATTGTCCTCCTAACTAAAAACGGTCGACGCTTTTCCGCGTCGACCGTTGCGATTGTTTCGTCTCAGGCTTTGTTAACTCCACTTGCCGATTTTTTGGAGCTTTTTGATCTTACGTTTTACTAATTCGCGTTTAATTGGGCTCATCTTGTCCAGGAAGACAATCCCATCGCAGTGATCGGTTTCGTGCAACATACACCGAGCCGTCAACTCCATTCCATCGACTTCAAACTCTTCGCCGTTGACGTCCTGTGCTCGCACGACCGCGCGCAAGCTACGTTCAACCGGTGTAAATATTCCAGGGAAAGAGAGACACCCCTCTTCGCCATTTTGATTACCTTCGACAGCCAGAACCTCGGGATTAATCAGAACCAGGCGCTGGTCAGGATCTTTTCCGCCTGAGCAGTCCATCACGAATAGTCTCTTCGCAATCCCCACCTGGACCGCTGCAAGGCCAACGCCGGGCGCCGCGTACATGGTCTCGAACATATCGGCGACAAGCTTCTTAAGCTGGTCGTCAAACTCAGTCACCGGATCTCCCGGCGTATCCAACACCGGTGCCGGCCACTTCACAATTTCTAGTAACGCCATACTGTCCTCAACTCAACCCACCTTCGATGTTGATTCTACGATCAAGTTGCTCCCTTCTTAAAGGATGAAGG
>Ga0126384_10000263_pt1 | contig 27643 bp, 23 predicted proteins | sample PanSoiMetPlot_36_FD_92543 | JGI IMG/M metagenome (GOLD analysis project Ga0126384, IMG submission 92543) | Tropical forest soil microbial communities from Panama - MetaG Plot_36 | ecosystem: Environmental > Terrestrial > Soil > Tropical forest > Bulk soil | place: Panama | collected 2016-02-17 | reverse complement strand
GGGTCCGTGAAAAGGGAGTTCAGGCAGCTGCGTTTTTTACGACAGACCTCACCGCGCATTTCGAGGCCGAAGAGCAGGTGCTGTTTCCAGCTATGCGATCTTTCGCGGGCGCGAGAGAATTGCTCACAGAGTTAGTTGCCGAACACCGAAAACTTAGGCGGATTGCTTCCCGGCTGGCCGGGTCGAAAGTCGCCGGACTAAAGGCTTCGCTTGGCCAGTTTGCTGATCTGCTGGAATCGCACATCCGTAAAGAAGAACGTCACCTTTTTCCGCTCTACGAAAAACAAGTAGGCAGAGAGATTGATTCCGAGGTGAAGCGGGCCATACGTGCCTTGATCGGGGATGCTATGCAGCCGCGAGGTCGTCGGCGGCTCGAGTAAATGTCTCTCCCGAATGAGTCGGTTGCGGATGAAAGAATCTTGCATATAATTTGATGCCAGAACTCGTGACTCATCACGAGTTGCTACTACATCAGTTTTTGAATCGTGATGCTGTAGCAAGCGGCGATTGTCCGCTGCTTTTGGTTACGCGGTTCATCAGCCTGGCGTTCTAATAAGCCGAGAAATGCTTGTGACCACAACAAGCCGCCGCCGCTCTGTGTTGCTGGGTCTCGCAGCTTCCGCGTTACTGACGGGTTTAGTAATAATTGGCTCTCGCAAGCTTGAGCACTACGACCCGGCCCTCTTCGGTTACACCGTAGCAAGCATCGTTGCGTTCGGAGCACTTGTATTCCGTTACACACTGTGGATACAACGCCCGGCCACTCGAGTCTACTGGCGGCGCGGTTGGCACCTCTTTCGCGACCGCAAGAGTCTTGCAGCAAATTCAAAAAGCGCCGTCCTTACATTTGCTCGCAATCTGATCGCGCAACAATTCATCGCCCGCCGAGGTCTCTCGCGCTGGCTTATGCATGCACTGATCATGTGGGGATGCGTACTTTCCGCGCTCATCACCTTTCCGCTGGTATTCGGTTGGATCCATTTCCGACTGGAAGGTGGGGAAGGTTACAGAGCCTATTTATTCGGGTTTTCAACCGGAGTCTTCCAAGGCCGTAGCCTGCTGGCCTGGGTTACTTTTCACGCGCTGGACTTCACTGCGATAGCGGTCATTGCCGGCTGCGCGATTGCAATTCACCGGCGTTTGCATGACCGTGGTGCGATTGCGTTGCAACAGTTCACGTTGGACTTTGTTCCTCACATGTTGCTGATTGCAATCTCAGTGACCGGGTTAATGCTGACCGCATCGTCCCTTTGGCTCGAAGGATATATGTATTCGTTTATCGCTCTCTCACATCAGGCGCTGGTAATAATGACACTCTTCTATCTGCCATTTGGTAAGTTCTTTCACATTGTGCAGCGGCCCGCATCGTTAGGGGTCGAGCTTTACCAGCGTCGAGACAGGGACGCCGAGCAGGCAGTCTGTCCTCGTTGCGGAACTGAGTTCATGGGCAAGATGTGGCTCGATGACTTAAAGGAAGTAGTTGACAGGCTTGGGTTCGACTATCGCATGGCAGACGGGCACACGCTACAAGAATACTGTCCGCGCTGCAAACGAATCATGAGAGGAATGTCTTACCTTGCGGCTTCGGGGAAAGACGGCGGCCTTTATCGTGGATCTAGAGTTGAACATAAATCAACTTAACAACATTTCTTAGTGTGAACAACAGAGGGAAAACAGCACCACATCATTACTCCTCGTGCGTGACGGCATCGTATGTCCAAAGTCGGTAACTTTGAGCAAATAGTTGAGGCGTTCGGACCGCATTTACACGATGAGCCGTACGACGGCTGGCGATCAGACCGTATCATTGATCGCATCGTGCCGACGCACTGCCCGTACTGCGCGGTTCAATGCGGAATGAATCTGTTGGTCGAGAAGAATCACGTGGTGGGATTTGAGCCCCGCTACGACTTCCCGGTCAACGAAGGTCGGCTCTGCCCTAAGGGTGTAACGGCCTACCTGCAAGTTCATCATCCTGATCGTCTCACGTACCCGCTCATCAAGCGTAACGGGATGTTCGAGCGTGCAAGCTGGGATGACGCGCTAAATCTGATCGTCTCAAAGCTCAAAGAGCTCCAATCGAAACACGGGAAAGACGCGGTGGGAGTCTATTCCGGCTCTTCGCTTACCACCGAGAAGACTTACCTCATGGGTAAATTTGCGCGTGCGGGTCTCGGCACTCGCTACGTCGATTACAATGGACGGCTCTGCATGGTGAGCGCTGCGGCCGGCAACAACAAAGCCTTCGGAATCGACCGCGCTGCCAACCCGTGGTCGGACATCCCATTGGCGGAAGTATTGTTAATCGCGGGGGCCAACGCCGCTGAAACATTCCCGGTGTTGAACAAGTTCTTGTGGCAGCAAAGGGACAAGGGAGGTCGGTGGATAGTCGTGGATCCGCGAGAAACGGCGACCGCAAGACAGGGCGACCTGCACCTTCAGCTCAGACCCGGAACCGACGTGGCTCTTACAAACGCAATGTTGTGCGTGTTGATTGATGAAGGACTGACCGACCAGCAATTCATCGACTCACGAACCAACGGTTGGGCCGAAACCAAATCTCTTGCGTCACGGTATACGCCACAGATCGCTTCCGAAATAACTGGCGTACCGGCGGAGAAAATCGTACAAGCTGCGCGCATCTATGGCGGTGCGCGTACAGCAATGGTAATGCATGCTCGAGGCGTCGAGCACCACACAAACGGCGTCAATAATGTTCTTTCATACATTAATCTCGTGCTTGCCACAGGGAAAATCGGCGCTCCCGGCCGCGGTTACGGAACCATAACCGGACAGGGCAATGGTCAAGGCGGTCGTGAACACGGACAGAAAGCAGACCAGCTTCCTGGACAACGACAAATTGCCAACCCGGAGCATCGCAAGTACATCTGCGACGTCTGGGATCTCCCCGAAGACGAACTGCCACAGGCGGGTGTTTCCGTCGTCGAGATGTTTCAAAAGATGCGCGAGGGCGAGATACGCGGGCTCCTTTCGATCTGCAACAATGTGATGGTAAGTCTCCCGGACATTAATCAGGTGCGGCGCTCGCTCGAAGGACTGGACTTTTACGTGTGCTTGGATTTCTTTATGTCGGAAGGCGCTCGCTATGCTGATGTGGTCCTTCCAGGCTCAACCTGGGCTGAAGATGAAGGCGTGACAGCAAACAGCGAAGGTCGTGTAGTTAAGATTAACAAAGCCGCCGATCCCCCGGGCGAGGCGCGAGAGGACTGGTGGATCATTCAGGAAATTGCCCGCCGAATGGGCCGCGCCAAGTACTTCAGCTTCAGCAGCCCGTTGGAAATCTTTAATGAGATGCGTATCGCTTCCAAAGGAGGCAATGCGGACTACTACGGAATCAGCTATGAGAAGATCGAGCAACAGAATGGGGTCTTCTGGCCATGCCCAACTGAAGATCACCCCGGCACCCCGCGTTTATTTGAGAAGCGATTCCATCATCCGGACGGCAAGGCGAAATTTCATGCAGTGGAGTATGCTCCATCGAATGAAGTGCCCGATGAACTCTATCCTTTGTTGCTGACAAGCGGCCGCGTTGTATACCAGTACCTCTCAGGAAATCAGACTCGGCGTATCGGTTTCCTGGTCCAACAGTGTCCGGAACCTTACGTCGAAATCCATCCGGATACGGCAATGCGGCTTGGTGTTGCTGATGGAGAACACGTGAAGGTGATATCTCGTCGCGGGGAAGGTATCTTTCCCGCTCTCGTGGTAAGAACCATCCGGCCCGATACAATCTTTATCCCTTATCATTGGGGTGAACAGTTGGCAGTCAATCAATTGACAAATCCTGCACTGGACCCAGTTTCGAAAATTCCTGAATTTAAGTCCTGCGCGGCACGTGTAGAGAAGCTTCATACGCGTCAACTTCCGCTTTACGGTCAAAAGAGGAAGGGAGCCGAACGCAGTTCGGTCACCCGGTTGAGCGACAGCGGCAAGAAATAGTCAGGTCCGGATATGGAAGAGACGATGTTCATCGATCCGCAGAGGTGTATTGGCTGCCGCGCGTGCGTCGCGGCCTGTCGCGAGTGCGGAACCCATAAAGGTTATTCGATGATTTTTGTGGATTATCTTGATCGCAGCGAGACCACCGCGACGTTGCCAACAGTATGTATGCATTGCGCTGAGCCAACATGCGCTCTGGTCTGCCCAGCCGACGCTATCAAGCAATCCGAAGATGGCATCGTGATGACCGCGCTCAAACCACGCTGCCTTGACTGCCGCAACTGCGTGAACGCCTGTCCATTCGGGGTACCTAAATACAATTCCGCGATGCACCTGCAAATGAAGTGTGATATGTGCTATGACCGCACAAGCGAAGGATTGAAACCGATGTGCGCGAGCGTGTGCCCGACCGGCGCCCTGTCTTTCGGGAAGTACGAGCAAATCGTTCCTTACCGGCGCACGAAGCCGGTCAACGTGCATATCTTCGGCAACCAAAAAGTCGAGACAAAGGTTTATTTGATGTTGCCTAGCGAGTCCGACGAGATCGTCGTGGATGGCTGCGGTGTATTCGGGGGTCGTCTTGGAATGGTTGAACAAAACCCTGTGGAGTCGTGGATAGACACACAGGTGGAGGAGTCTGATAAGAGCAATGAGTTCTAACGAATTTGCAGGCAAGAAAGCGACAGATGGTGTTTTTTCGGATGAAAGAGACGTACGCCGGGCGGTCGCGCCCTATCAACATGACTTCCCTTATGACCGGGGTGAGGAGACGCAAGTCACGCGCCGAGAATTCTGCAATTTCCTCGCCCTCACCTCAACGGCGTTGTTCATTAGCGCCCTCGTAATCGCGAGTAAGGCAGCTTTCGACCGCCGCGGGAAGCAGGCCTTTTCATCCATGAAGATTGAAGGCGGCGAGTCGCTTGTGCCCGGTTCTGCATTGAATTTCCGATACCCGACAGAAAACGATACAGCGATACTCGTCCGCGACACCGATGGCAGCTATTTCGCTTACGGGCAGAAGTGCACACACCTGGCTTGCCCAGTTTACTACGAAAGACAGCGACAACGCCTCGAATGTCCGTGCCACGAAGGAGGCTTCGACGTTCAGAGTGGACGCGTGTTGTACGGCCCACCGCCACGACCGCTTGATCAGATAATGCTCGAGCTTCGTGGTGATGAAGTCTGGGCTGTCGGCAGAAAGGCATCAAGTTATGCAGGCTCCATTTGATGCTGCGGATCGGGCGCGAATAGAAAGCCGACCGGAGTCTGGCTTCCATTTAAACGAGGCACCAGTCCGAGGTCGCGCCGGTCACGGGCGAGCGGCTTTAGAGCAAGCGCGACTAATAATGCTGATCATGATAAACGTAGCGCAGCTCTGGACTCTCGCAGCGACAATCGAAGCAACGCTCGCCGGTAGATATCAGGAGATATGGCCCTTAATCATTGCGTCCGGAGTATGCTGGATCATTTCGCTTTCGATCGTGTTTTGGTGGCGGCCCGCGTCACGCCGATTCACGAGCACCGGCTATTTGCGCAACAAGCGATGAGGCGCAAGATCACAGGTTACGAGAGGGACGACGAAGGACACTGGAAAGCGGTCCTGGACTGCGGGCATCACCAGCACGTGCGCCATGACCCACCCATGATTTCCCGCGAATGGGTGTTGAGTGAAGAAGGTCGCAGGTCGCGGATCGGGCTCGAAGTGAATTGCAAGCACTGCGACGAAGAAGTAATGCAGAAATCGTAAGAGCCGCAGAGCCCCACACCACCCTCAAGAGTAAAGCCGTTTTGTAAGGAACCTCGATAGGTAAACACTGTGACAAACACCATGCCACAACAGGGCATTATCGCAACCGCTGCGGCTAATCTTTTCCCAGGCTACTTCGCCCTGGTGATGGCCACCGGGATAATCTCCATTGCCGCATATTTTGTCGAGTTCAGATCGTTGGCATGGGCGCTTCTTGCTCTCAACGTCCTGGCGTATCTAATCCTGTGGGCGCTGCTGTTGATTCGTATCATCGGTTTCTTCCCTCGTGTAAAGGCCGACATCACCGACCACGTTCGCGGACCTGGGTTCTTCACGGTGATCGCCGGGACATGTCTGTTAGGCAGCCAGTCGATCATTATTGCGGGGCGTTACACGGTGGCGGGTTTTCTTTGGTTGTTCGGCCTCGTGTTATGGGTGCTGATTATGTACACGTTCTTCACGGCGGTTACCGTACGCGAAAACAAACCCCCTTTGGAAATTGGGATTAATGGCTCGTGGTTAATCGCGGCGGTTTCGACACAATCAATCTCTGTTCTTGGCACTCTTCTCGCGGCCCGCTTCAGTTCACATCGCGAGTCGCTGCTCTTCTTTACACTCTGCATGTTCCTGCTGGGGTGCATGATCTACCTGCTGTTGATCACTTTAATCTTTTATCGATTTACTTTCTTCAGCCTGACGAGCACAACTCTGACTCCGCCGTATTGGATTAACATGGGAGCGGTTGCGATCACGACGCTCGCGGGGGCTAGGCTGATTCTTGCTTCCAGAGATGGGGGTTTTCTGACGGAGATCCTGCCTTTCCTGAAAGGGTTCACGCTATTTTTTTGGGCGGCTGGCACCTGGTGGATCCCGCTATTATTCATACTGGGATTCTGGCGACACGTCTATAAGCGTTTTCCGCTAGTCTATGATCCGCAATACTGGGGTATGGTGTTTCCCCTGGGCATGTACACTGTCTGCACTTTTCAATTTTCAAAAGCAATCAATTTCGAGCCACTGCTTCTCATACCTCAATACTTTATTTATATTGCGCTGGCGGCATGGCTGGTTACGTCGGTGGCGATGATAAAAAGCTTGCTATCTAAACTGTTCCGGTAGTGGATACCGACCGTGGGAGGTCTTCCGATTGCACTTTTCTGTCAGTATTCTTTTCTCAATTGATAGACGTTTACTGGTCGGCCGATTCCTTTGAGCGAGACTAAACGGCTTTCTTCCACGTATCCTCGGTCGGCGAATTCCCGTCTTACGCCGTCGGATTGAAGCACCGGTTCAGTTACGCATATTTCGTCAGCCTGCGCCAGGCCTTGTACCCTCGAAGCGACATTCACCGAGTGTCCAAAATAGTCCAACCGGTCCTCGGCGTTTACCGCCAACGCCGATCCCTCGTGCAGCCCGATTTTTAGGCCGAGGGCGTATTCCGGCTGGCTTAGTCCCGCATTGAACTGCTTCATCTTTTGCATCATCTCAAGGGCGGCCCGTACGCCGTCTAACGGCGTCGAGAAGGTCGCCATGATCGCGTCACCCATGGTCTTAATAACCGCTCCGGAATTCTGTCGCACCGATTCCGTGAGTATCTTGTAGTGCTCTTTCACCAGGCTGTAGGCGTAGACATCGCCGGTCTGATCGTAAAGAGCAGTCGAACCCTTTAGATCAGTAAAAAGTAGCGTCAAACTTCGGAGCTTAAGCTTGAGGTCCGGAATTAGAGTTTGTATCCGGAAGAGTTCACGGAAACTCTGATTATTGAGGAGCATCTTGCCGGTCAAGAATGGGCGGAACGTTGAAGGATGGTCACGCAGAATAGCGTGCATCCGCGGAAGATCGGTCAGCACTACAATCACGCCGGTGGGAGTTTTGCACAGGTTCCGAACGGCAATCGTGACATCTCCAGCGTCTATCGTTACCTCCTTGGGAGTCAGGATGTTTGGCAGAACTGAAAAGTCAATTCTCTGACTGGTAGTGGTTTTCTTGTCGCTAACGTTGATAAAAGCGGAGATATGATTATCGATGCTAATGACCCGATAGACTGCTTCACGCTCTGCGGGGAGTGAAACATTCTGGATCTCTTCTGGAGCGAGCAGACGCATGGCGCGGCTAACTTCGGCTACGTACTCTTCAAGAGCCTGTGAGCGCTGATAGTTCGCGGAGACGAAGTAATTCCAGTAACTCTCGGGGTCTTTGAACGGTTCGATCTCGAGCGAATGGACGCTCGGATTAATCGTGAAGGCAACTTCCACAATGTCGTCCAGGTTGATCGACACAACGCAGTGGCACAAGGCGCAATGAAAGGCGTTGTTCTCGACGTCATTCATGGACACATAGCTATCCACAATCGTTCCGCATGACGGGCAGAGCATGTTCCAGGCAAAGTCGAATAACCCAACTCTCGCTCCGTGGACAAAGATGTTAACAACTTCCGAAGTATCGAAGTTGTGTTCTTCTGCGAACCGAAGAGGATTGATACGGAAGAGGTCACAGTTATTGAGTCCCTCGAGCAGTCCGCCAATTTTCGCTACCGTGCTGCTTTTTAGTTCAGGAAAGGAAGATAGGGCCTCGAGTTTTTGTTTGAGCGTACTTTGGTTCATGGTGAATCGCAGTCGAGCCGCCAACACCAATTGTAAGGATCCAGCAGAATTCTCTCAATCGCAGCATCGGACCGGGAATCTACAAGTACCAAAAAGGAATATCTACGCAATCTGCGTACTCAGCGGATAGGCGTTCTCAGCACAATCCCGAACCGCCAGATTTGTCCGCAGATTTCGCAGATTACACACAGACATTTAGGAACACTGGCTTGACAGGTCTAGTATGATTATAATATTACGAGCGTAATATATAGGAGGGTACAATGAGCGCGTTTGTAAATGAAGTAAATGATACGAATTTCGAGGATGAGGTGTTGAAATCCTCTCAGCCTGTACTGGTCGACTTTTGGGCCGAATGGTGCGGACCCTGCAAGCGAATAGCGCCGACGGTCGAATCTATTGCCGAGAAGTACCAAGGTAGGGCAAAGGTAGTCAAACTTAACGTTGACGAGAACAACAACAGGCCTTCCGGCCTGGGCATCAAGGGGATTCCCACGCTGATCCTATTCCAGGACGGCAAAGAGGTCGAGCGTATCGTGGGCGCCCCACAAAACGCCAAAGAGTTCTTGTCGGAAATCCTCGATAAGCACTTGCAAAACGGCCAGAAAGAAGCCGTTTCGGAATGAGAAAGCATGGCGTCGAGAATCTCGCCACAAAGACCCTAAGACTCGAAGTTGCAGAAGGTTGATTGGGGTTCCTTCGTGACCGGTGTCTTTGTGGCAGAACGTCGCCAGCGCGCCAGAATTTCAAAGCGTAGCACAAACTCGAGGTTCGGGACATGAATCAGAAGACTCTTCAAAAGCAGAAATCTCGTGAAGCCATAGCTGCGTCAGCCGCTGCGTTGCTTCGCGAACGGGGCATCAAGGCAAGTTCGGTGATGGACGTGATGAAGGGCGCCGGTCTCACTGTGGGTGGTTTCTATAGCCACTATCACTCAAAAGACGACCTCTTCGTCGAGGCGCTTCGGAACGCGGCATCATCGAACTGGTCGCATCTATTGCGATCTGCGAAGGGTGCCTCGCCTCAGGCGCGGGCATTGAGCGTGCTCAGGCACTATCTCTCGCGCAAGCATCGCGACAATAAGGAAACTGGATGCCTTCTGCCCAGCACCGCTCCAGAAGTTGCGCGGCAGGGTGAGCCCTATCGCAGCGCGCTCGAGCAGGAGCTTTCGTCATTTGTTGACTCATTCGCAAATGTGATCGATTGCGGTCGCGGTAGCCGGGAAAAGGCACTCGGGTTGATCGCTATGATGTATGGCGCGTTGTCCCTGTCGCGAGCACTCGCCGGTACCCGGCTCAGCGACCAGTTTCTTGAGGCTGCGAAAACACTCGGCGAGCAAGCGATATGTAGCGAAACCAAATAAACATTCACCGACAAGTCCTGCGGAACCACGTTTGTCCGAACCTCACACAAGAGCTGCACGTTGACAGTGTAGGAGCCTGATAAAGATGAAGCAGGAGATTAATTTACTCAATAGCGAGCATTCTGAGCGGGAGGAGTCCGGAACCAGAAAGGATTTGACCAACTCGGATCGAGCCGAAGACCTTCTGGCTGATGACCTGATGGACGCCTATTCGCGCGCCGTGATTGCTGCTGCTGAAAGGGTCAGCCCATCGGTTGTTTTCATAGAAGTCCATCAGCCGAACAGAAGAGGTAATGCGGCGCGCATGCCGCAGGAAACCCGGGGCAGCGGTTCGGGGTTCATTTTTACTCCCGACGGTTTCATTCTGACTAACAGTCACGTCGTGCACGGAGCTACGAAAATCGACGTAACAGTTTCGGACGGCCACAAGTACCAGGCGGACTTGATCGGAGACGATCCGGATACCGACCTCGCGGTAATCAGAATCAATGCCCCCAACCTGGTTCCCGCGCATCTGGGTGAGGCTCAAAAGATTCGTGTTGGACAATTAGCCATAGCGATCGGCAATCCCTACGGCTTCCAATACAGCGTTACGGCTGGGGTTGTCAGCGCGCTTGGGCGCTCGCTTCGTGCCCAATCCGGACGATTGATGGATGATGTTATCCAAACCGACGCCGCGCTCAATCCCGGCAACTCGGGTGGGCCGTTGGTTAACGCTCGAGGCGAGGTCATAGGAGTGAACACTGCGATGATTCTGCCCGCGCAGGGGATCTCTTTTGCGACGTCAATTGATACCGCCAAATTCGTAGCGAGTCGCCTGATTCGGGATGGTAAGGTCAGTCGCAGTTATATTGGTTTAGGCGGACAGAACGTTCCGCTTCCACGACGAATCGTGCGCTATTACGATCTTGCGGTGGAGAGCGGGATCTTAGTCGTATCTTTCGAGACTAACAGTCCGGCAAGAAACGCGGGCCTTCGCGAAGGCGATGTCATCATTGGCTTTGACAGTCATCCAACTGCGGGAATCGATGATCTTCATAAGCTGCTTACTGAGGATCGCATAGGACACAAGTCATCTGTAGTGGTCATCAGGGGCACGGAGAAGCTCAGTTTCGAGGTTGTACCACGTGAGGCTCAGAATAGAGGCGGCAATTGAGCGCGACGACAGATACTATCTTTCATATAAGAAGCCTCTGCCCTAGACTGTAGAGATTATCGTTCTTACGTGATCTCTAAACTTCCTGTCTCCTGCACCGTCATCACTTCCAGCAGGTGCCCGCTGGGATCCTCAAAATAAAACCCGCGGCCGCCTCTTCGCACGTTGATCTTGTTGTCTGTGTGACTGAATGGCCCGCTGCCGTAAGGAATACCCTTCGCCTTCACACGTTCAAAAATCGCATCAAACTCCGTATCGCTAACGTGGAACGCATAGTGATGGCCTTGGATCGCCGTGGGGTTAAAATCAGGCTCACCACCCGGACCGCGTTCGTCAGCGAAATCGAATGTCAGGCTGTCGTTGATCTGGACTTGCGCGAAGTAACCCGGCTTTACCGTTAGCCCAAAAATCTCGGCAAAGAACTCTGCGGATTTGATCTTATCCCTGGCAGGTACGATTGTGTGATCCAAACGAATCGTCATTCTTGCCTCCGGTCTCATTGGTTACAAACGAACGCTGGACAACAATGATCTTCCTTTTGCGTTCATTCACCGCGCAAATTTCCGGCCATCCTGAGTGCTTTTTCTCAGTCGTGAAGGACCGAAAAAACCTCATTTCAAGCGATGAAAAGTTCGGAGCGGTGACGGAATATAGTCAGATGACTCCGGGTCGTCATCGACAATCCCGTCACACAGCTCGCACTGATCTCTCGCTCAAGAGTAACGAATCCTCGCTATAACTCAAACAACTCCGCCGTTCGCCTGGAGATTTTGACCGGTTACCCACTTTGCAGCGTCGCTAGCAAGGAAAGCGGCCACGTCAGCTACTTCTTCGGCGCTGCCGATGCGATTGAATGCCGAGAGGCTCGCTCCGTATGTGCGGATTTGCTCGTCTCCTGGCAGCATATCGGTCTCGGTGAACCCTGGAGAGAGAATGTTGACGGTTATGAATCGCGGACCGAGCTCACGTGAAAGCGAGCGAACGAATTGTTCAACGGCGCCTTTGCTACCTAAATACAAAGAGGCATCGGGAAATGGCATCTTTGTGCCGGCGGTTGAAACGGCGACGATTCGTCCTCCTTCGTTGACGCGCCGGGCCGCTTCTCGAAGGGTAAAAAAGACTCCTTTCGTATTGACGTTGAAAATATTGTCGTAGTCTTCGTCTGTGCTCTCAGCCAGCGGCTTCAGCAGCAACACTCCTGCGTTCGCGATGACGATATCAGGGCGGCCGCCGAATTTTTCGGCTTCATCGAACAGGTGTCGGATCTCGACAGGATTTGAGACATCCGCTCGAATGGCGGTGGCCTCGCCGCCTCGATCGATGATGCGTCTGACGACTTCATCAGCCTGTTTCTGGCTGCGAGAGTAATTGATTGCCACGGCGATACCATCGGCGGCCAATCTTTCGGCTATCGCGCGTCCTATGCCGCGCGATCCGCCAGTTATTACTGCTGTTTTTCTCCGTGTCGACATTACATCTCCTTTGTTATCTTCGTTATGAGTTACTTGGTCTCGGCTTCCACGATGTTCCTTACGACCGTGTAGATATTTAAGTTCAATGGTTGTTTAACTATTTACTTATTTGAGGTTTTAATTTATTTGTAGAACTACTGCTCGGAATTTCGTACTATATAGTCGTGGGAAAGAAGTCGAGCTCATCAAAACACATTGACACCGAGCAGCGCGCGAAGGTTTTCAAGGCGCTCTCGGATCCAACTCGCCTGCGTATGGTAGAAATGCTGGCCAACTGTAACCAGATGTGCGGCACCGAAATAGCCGATAGCCTGGGTATAAGTCTCGCCCTCCTTTGTCACCACTGGAAAACCCTCGAACATGCCGGATTGATTGCCAAAAAGAAAGAGGGCCAGAACGCATCAGTATCGTTGAATCGCCAGCTCTTATCCGATTGCTTTAGTAATGTGATTGACTAAAACGACTTCGTAACCCATTGTCGCAAAGGTAGTAACGAATTTGTTCATCCTGATTTAATCAACGCGCATTCCGACCAGAACGAATAAATTCGTTAATTAGTGCGAACGTTGCTACGTGGGACGATTCGTTCCTTGCCTCACAACCACCAACGACATATCGTCAGCCTGCGGGCAACCACCTACGAAATCCTGCACGGCTCCAAGCATCGAAAATAGAACAGCATCCGCATCGCCGGTACGAGCCATCCGTAGCTGCGACTCCAGCCGCTCAAACCCAAACTCCTCATCATTGTAGTTGTGGGCCTCGAGAACCCCGTCCGAATAGAGCACCAGCAAGTCTCCATCACGCAGCTCCACGCTTCCTCTGTTGAATGAGGCATCCGAAACCACTCCAAGGAGCGGCCCTCCATCTGAAAGCGAGTCAAGGTGTCCTTCCGATCGGAGGAGTAACCCGGGAGGATGACCGGCGCTGCAGTAGTCAAGACGTCCGGTGTTTGAATCGATCCTTCCAACAAACAAACTGGCAAGCGGAACTCCCAGCGGAACTCGACAAACGTCCCGGTTAGTCTCGGCAACGATCTCTTCGGGGTTAACACTCGATTCGCTGTGCATACCAAGCAGCCCCAACAGGAGCGTAGTCCACATTCCCGCCGCCAGGCCCTTGCCGCTAATGTCCCCGAGAGCAAGTATCGCGCTGTCGCCGATATCTTTGATCGTGAAGAAATCGCCCGGCACATGCCGGGCAGCAAAAGTCTCGCTGGCGATTTCAAAGTTACCGTGTCGAACCAGACGTGGCGCGCACAGTCTTCTGTAAACCTGCGAAGCTTCGAAAAGCGCTGCGTGTAGATCGGCGTAGTCTCTCCGAAGTTCCGTAAGTTTTACCTCCAGATCCTCATCTCGAGTTCTGTCTCGCAAACCTTGCGCCGCAGAAGGCTCTGCGGCAGGTTCAACATCGACTGCGCTGCCTGCTGCGAATCCGCTTAGCATCACTTGACTCATGATAGCGCTACCTCATCCAACGAACTTGTAACCACTGCCATGCACGGTAAGAAACAGTCGTGGTTCCTCAGGATTCGCCTCTAATTTCTGCCTGAGGTGAAGAATGTGTGTGTCTACGGTGCGCGTATTCGGGTAGTTCTCGTAGCCCCACACTGCATCAAGCAATCGATCGCGGCTTAGCGTTTCCGCGGGGTGAGCTACGAAGTACGCCAGCAACGCGAACTCCTTCCCGGAAAGCTCGACGGGGCTGCCGCCGCGTAGCACCTCGTTCCTTCGGACATTGACTTCAACATCTCCGAATCTATAGATCTCCGGGGCCGGTGCAGGGGGCGCAACACGCCGGAGCACCGCCTTCACGCGAGCCATCAACTCACGAATCGAAAATGGCTTGGTGACGTAATCGTCAGCTCCCAACTCCAGCCCGACAACTTTATCGATCTCCTGGCCTCTTGCCGTCAGCATAATGATGGGCAGCGACGGCATCTTGCCTTTGAGGTGCTTGCACACATCCAGGCCGCTCATTCGCGGCATCATCACATCCAACACCACCAGATCCGGGCGTTCGGCCAGGGCTCGCTCCAGACCTGCGACTCCGTCTTGCGCGCTTATGACCTCGTATCCCTCGTATTCAAAGTTATCGCGCAGTCCGGCGACCATTGCGGGCTCGTCCTCGACGATCAAAATCCGCGTTTTCATATTTGCGCTCCTCTCGGCGTCGCCATCTCGCGCAGGAACCATCCTCGTTTGATTTTCATTTAGCGTGCTCATTTTATGCTGTCGCACCGGCGGCCATGCGGTCTTCGGTCCCGGTAACTCCTGTTGTCAAAGGCAAAGACAAAGTAAATTTACTGCCCTTTCCCGGCGTGCTTTCTACCTCCACCTGGCCTCCGTGTGCATGAGTGATGTGCTTAACCAGCGAAAGTCCAAGACCGCTGCCCTTGGTGTTGTGCACCAGCGGGTCACCGGTCCGATAGAATTTCTCGAATATCTTGGTCTGGTCGCGGCGCGCGATGCCGATCCCGCGATCAACCACCTCGAGCTTCACCGTAGCATTCGTTCGATATAAGTTAACCTTCAGGAATTTTTCATCATCGGAATACTTAAGAGCATTGTTCACAAGATTGAGGAGAGCACGGGCGATTGCTTCGCGGTCGAGCCGCATTCTCGGAATATTGGGTTCAATGCTCGTTTCAAACTCAAAGCCGTTCTTCTCGATTTGATAGCGATAAGTATCCAGCGTGTTGCGCACCAGCTCGGCGATGTCGGTCTCGCGAAGATCGTACTCTTTGCGCCCGGCTTCTATTCGAGAGAAATCGAGAATGTTGCTTATCAATTTGCCGAGCCGCTCACTCTCCTTTCGAATAGTTCGGTAATACTCCTCTTTCTTTTCCTGCGTACTGATTCGGCCGAGCTCAAGGGTTTCCGCATAAAGTTGGATCAATGACAGCGGGGTGCGAAGCTCGTGTGACACGTTGGAAACGAAGTCCGATTTCATACGCGCCAGGGACATTTCCTTGCTTACACTGCGATAGGTTAATACCAGTCCTCCGATCATCAGCAGCGAAAGCACGCCAAGGATGATGAAGCCTTGTTTAATCCAGCGGCTTGCGATCGCGTCGGCGCTTGTGCCCTGGAATTTGATGCCGAGCGTCAGCCCACTAAACGCGTCTTCGAGATTGCGAGTCACCTCGGGCTTTCCTTCGCCCCAACCCGTCGAAGAGACGAGTGATTTATCCGGATCGGGGTCGGATCCATCTGGACGTGGGAAAACGGTCAGAGCCAGCGGATCACCTCGATCCTCCTCAGTGATCTTCTGTGAAATAATTTGCTCGAACATCTCCGGAAAAAAAGTTTGCTTGAGGTAGTCTGGATCGAAGCTGATGCCTCCGAACACAACTTGATCACTTGGAAGCCCCGGAAGCGTAAAGAATGCAGTCGCCAAGAATCCACTACCGCTTGGTCTCTTAACCATCTCCCCGTGGCAACTTATCCGGCGCGGCCTCGACCTTATCCCATCGCATACCATCTTGCCTTCCATCCCGAACCACCCCGAGTACAAAGTATTCAAGTGATCGTGTTCCCTACGGATATAGGGATCAGCCATCGGCTGACACTGTGAGCGAAGCAAAAGCCCTTTTTCGGAGTCGTAGATGAACGCGTGGGCGGCCCAGGGATGTCCGGACAGGATCTGGTCAAGTGCCCTTCCCCTTTCTGAATCGGTGCCGGCGGCTGGCGAAGGAAACAGAGCGCGTATTTCGTCCGTCATCTCGAAGATTCTGTCATTCATCTTCTTCTCAGACATGGACAGGGTGTACAGGAAGTCACGATGGATTGTCGCCTCAACTTTCTTACCGTGCTTAAGCGACTTCAAATGGGCGAAGTTCACATATATAAGCGCCGCTGCCGGAAGCATTACAGCCAGTTCGAGAGTTAGCATGATTCGGAAGCGCTTGTTGCTCCAGAAACGTCTTTTCGTCGTTTGCATTCGAACCTCCATCCGGCTGCGGCACTTAAAGCATACGCCAGCAAATGTCAAAAAGTGTCAAATCAAGGTAAAAGGATGTCGAGAAGATGTTAAAACAGAAGGCGGTAAGCAGAAAGCAGTAGGCAGTAGGCAGTCCGTAATCTGTGTAATCTGCGTAATCTGAGGATGAATCTCTTCGGGCGGGCCGCGGATTACGCAGATTACACAGAATCAACAATCTGGGCGATTTTCACCGAAGATTCTTGATAAGAACAACATCGTGTTTCCAGCCACCGCGAGCGCAAAGCAAATCCTTACCGTCGCTCGAAATGTCAAAGTGAAATATTTTATCCCTCTTGAAATCAGTGATCCGTTTCGCCGGGCTTCCATCGATAGATTGCATCCAGATGTCTCCGACATCATCAGTCGAGAGTGCATAGAGCAGGGCTTTGCCATCTGGCGTCCATTTCAGCACCCTGTTGTTCAACGCGGGAAATTTATAATCGAATCTCTTAATGACCGAACCATCTTTAAAAGAGCTTACTGCAATTCCCCAGCCAGTCGTTCCGGGGAAGAAATAACCTATAAGCTTGCCATCAGGCGAGACCGCTGAAACTCCAACCGCGTTAATACCAAGCCCGGTTGCCTCGCCACCCTCCAGGGAAACCTTGTAGAGCTCGCCCTCGTCGCAAGACATATATGTCACCCATTTACCGTCGGGCGATATGGCCGGCATGTTCGCGCCTTTGCTGTTTGTTAACTGAACCGGATTGCTGCCATCGGTATTCATTCTCCAGATCTCGAAGTTACCTGTCCGGTTAGAAACGAAGACGATGTAGCGTGCATCCGGAGAAATTAACGGGCTAAAATCATTGCCGGAATCAAACGTCAGCCGTTTTCGCTCTTTGCCATCAGAATCCATCATCCAGATTTCATTAGCTTCTGCCGATTCTTTTGCCGAATAAAGGATTCGTCCACCCGGCATAAAGCAGAGACCTGCCATACCCCAAACGCCGATCTTGTTCGCACCAGCCGAGTCGGTCAGGGGTCCATGCCAGATTTCGCAAACAGGAAGCATCTGATCCGCGACCATTGTGTGCCCTGCGCCCGTCAAGCAAACATCATTGAAGCCATCAAGTTCGTTAGAGATTGGGAGCGCCTCTCCAGACGGATACTTCACCAGCCAGAGCCGATCGACATTTAATCTCTGCTCTCGGGCAACAACGATTACTCCACTACCGTCGGGAAGCCATCTCTTGCGTCCAACGTGGACCCATTTTCGCGTGGAGAGTTCTCTTTGGGAACCATCATCCAAACGAATTTCATTGACGCTCATCGTGTTCGCTCCTGATGCCGCGCTCCCTACGCTGTAAGCGATAACTTTTCCATCGGGTGACCAGGCGGGAGCGTCCAGACGACTCTCGACCAATACTTGCTCCTCAACGCCATCTCCGTTTGTTATCAGGAACTCTGACTTTCCTCCAATGCTACGGGTGAAGCCGAGTCGGCCGTCGGGCGAAAATGTAATTGCAGAATCGATGTCGTCGCGTAACTTTCTGGGAACCCCGCCAAGCACAGAAACTCTATACAGCGTTCGTAACGCCTTTGGGCCCTCTATCCTTGTAAAGTACAGCTCGCTGCCATCCTGGCTGAAACGCAGATCAAAATATGTGTATTTTTCGGGCGGAAGAATCTGCTGGCTCGCCGAGGTACCTGGCTGGTGAATCCAAACGCTTTGTCGGCCCGAATCCACGCTCACGTATGCCACATACTTTCCATCAAGAGAGATATCAGGCCTAAACGAAATTCCGTCGCGGGTGAGCCGGACGATGTCCCAATCCCGGTAAGTGTTGATACCTTCACTGTTCCTTCGTGGTTTGATGAGCTTGAAACTGACGAGGATCCCAAGAACCAGAATCACAGCCAACACCGTAATCCAAATTCGATGACTACTTCTTGCCTGAATGTTGACAATCTTCTGTTCGCGGGGCGAATCGACTGCTGTTAAGCGATCAACGTTGCGAATCCCTAATTCGTCCTTAGATGCAACATCTGGACTGACGGAATCAGCATTCTGTGTTACGGGAATAGCTTGCGCATTCCTGTTAATTACGGTTTCGACTGGCGCAACGAAACTGTAACCTCGTCCCGGCAGAGTCACAATGTAGCGATGATCATTCGGACTTTCCTCCAACGCCTTTCGTAATGTAGATATGTGGCGAGTCAGGTTGTTTTCTTCTACAACTCGCTCACCCCACACCAACTGCATCAACTCATCCTTATCGATGACGCACTGGTTGTGCGCGACAAGCGCCAGCAGGACGTCGAAGGCCCGAGACGGCAATTGGACGGGCGAGTTATCGTGTAACAGGACCCGCTTAACGGTATCTAACTGGAATGCACCGAATTTGTATAACTGTATCTCTTGCTTAACCATAAGCCACGGTTCATAAGAATTCAGAATTATTCAGTGGCCTTCAACGACTGCCTGGCACCGGTGAGGTAGGATCAACGCGAAGGTTGAACGGGAGGCAGATCACAAAACGGCCTCCATTTTACTCAACTCCTCACCTCAGAACAACGGCCGAAGCGGCTATGGGTTGGGAAGTCAGGTTGGAAGATTAGTCAGAGGTCCACTATTCGTCGAGTCGCGGTCATCGCGTCCCGCTTGGCCGAAAATAATGATGCAAACAACCGGGATTTATTGGCTGATAACAATGACGTATTTCTGTCACGGAGGTATTCAGAAAAATTATGAACGCTCAGAAAAAAACTAAAATCTTCGCTTTGATTACCGGCGCCGGCGCATTGTACGTGTTCACGTCTGCCGGTCTCGCGCAGCTTGTCGACAAAAATAAGGCCCCCAATCTGGCTCAGGAAGGAATCAACAAAACGCTCGCTCAGCAGATTGGCACCGGTCGCGGTGACTGGATGACGCCCGATTCTTCGTCGTTCATCATCGCTCGCGATCCGTTTCGATCCATCCGTCGAGGACGGCAGCTTTTTCAGCGCAAATTCACGCGAGCTGAAGGACAAGGACCAGTGATGAATGACGGCTTCGGCGACATTAATACTAATCTTGCGATTGGCGCTGGACTATCGGATAGCTGCGCTTCATGTCACGGTCGCCCTCGCGGAGCCGCCGGCGTAGGTGGAGATGTAGCAACTCGTCCAGACAGCCGTGACGCGTCGCATCTGTTTGGACTCGGTCTTAAGGAGATGCTGGCGGATGAAATTACTGCTGATCTCCGGTCAATCAGGGCAAGCGCAATCTCTGATGCAGTCGTCCAACATAGAACAGTAACAAAGGAATTGCTGAGTAAGGGAGTCAACTATGGCACCATTACTGGCAACCCGGATGGTTCGGCGGATACCTCCGGCGTTCAAGGAGTGGACCCGGATTTGCGGGTGCGGCCTTTCTTTCATCACGGAGGTACTATCTCGATCCGCGAATTCGTTGTCGGTGCGCTGAACGCCGAAATGGGTTTACAAGCTGTCGATCCGGATCTCACTGCGGCTGCCCGTGGTGCACGGATCACAACGCCATCAGGAATGGTTCTCGATGGCTCGCTAGATGCAATCGAGGCCCCGCGCGCCACAAATGAATTGGACGACCCGGACGGAGATGGAAAAGTTAACGAGATTCCTGCCAGCCTGGTCGACCATCTCGAATTCTATCTTCTGAATTACTTCAAGCCCGCAACGTATGAACAGACGGTCAATACACGAAAGGGCCGAGGGATATTCGAACAGATTGGCTGCGCCACGTGCCATATACCTGATCTTGAGATCAATCACGACCGCCGGGTAGCTGATGTGGAGACTGCTTACGACCCGGTTAACGGGATTTTCAATAACCTTTTTGCGACAGCGCGCCCTTTGTTCAATTCCACCGACGATGGCAGCGGATTCCCCGCGGTAAAAACGCCGAGGCTTCAGCCATTCCTGGTGAAAAATATATTCACCGATTTAAGGCGACATGATCTCGGGCCCAACTTCTATGAGCGAAACTACGACGGCACTATGCGAACGCAGTTGATGACCACGGCTCTGTGGGGCGTCGGGAGCACGAGTCCTTATGGCCACGATGGGCGCAGCATCAATCTATCAGAAGCGATTCTCAGACATGGTGGCGAAGCACAAGCGGTCCGAGATAATTTTGCCAGGCTCGCAGTTCATAAGCGGAACGCGCTACTCGAGTTCTTGAGTTCCCTGGTGCTGTTTCCGCCAGATGACACTGCTTCAAACCTAAATGCAGGGGATCGAAACACCGTGGGATTCCCTCAATTCGGGCATGGGAGCATCAAGCTCAGTGTGCTATTCAACAATCCACTGGATCTGGAGTAAACAATCCGCGCTTTAGGTAATAGGACTTACAGGCCCTATTGGTCCTATAGGTCCTATCTCCATCAAGGCCTCACAAACACGATCGGCTCGTGCGCAACCATTCCTACTCCCTCTTGAATGGTGATTGCCTGATTCGCAGCCACATCCTGAAGGTTATCAGTGCGGCCGCTCGGCCAGACGACCTCAATGTTCGCAATCTTTTCTGCTTTGCCCAGCCCGAACGTTAGCGGCAATTCGCTCTGCGATGCATAGCTCGATCCCGTCTTCACCACGCTCCATAGCTTCGGCTGATTCGCGATCTTCAACGTAACCCTGGCGCCGATCCCGTCACGGTTAGAAGTCATTCCAACAGTCTTGATCCTTATAAGGTTGTTCTGATTGCCTCCCTCGTTTCGAAGCAGGCGAGCCCTCCCGTTATTCGCAGTCACCAGCACATCAAGGTCACCGTCGTTGTCGAAGTCACCGTACGCTGCGCCTCGCGCCACCATCGCGCGCCCGAGAGCTCCGCCGAGCTTGAACGTCACCTCTTCGAATCGTTTCTTTCCCAGATTGCGAAACAAGTGCGGAGGCTCAGCGTACTTGACCTTTTCCTGAACGGTGCTGATGTCGTCGGATACGTGACCGTTGGCCGCAAAAATGTCAGGTAACCCGTCGAGGTCATAATCAAAGAAGAAACAGGAGAACGTAAGCGTCAGAAGCGATGCCTTACCGATCGTCGACGTCGGAGCCTCATCGATGAATAACCCGGTCCCTTCGTTGTGATACAGCGCCATCATTTCATTGGAGAAGTTTCCAATCACCAGACTCTGCCTGCCCGAACCGTCATAATCCGCGGCGTCAACTCCCATACCAGCGCGGGCTACACCCGCTTCGCTGAATGCGACACCTGCGGTCATCGCATTATCAGTGAACGTGCCGTCTCCGTTATTGCGATAAAGTTTGTTAGGCTGAGTATCGTTTGCCACGAACAAGTCAGGCCAACCATCGCTGTCGTAATCGATCATCGCCACTCCGAGCGATTTGCAAGCGGTATCATACAGACCCGCCCGCTTTGTTACGTTTTCAAACGAGCCGTCTCCCCGATTGTGATACAGAGTTGAGCTCTGGCCCTTGTATGACTCAGGAGTGCAGTAGGATTTATTCGTGCCGTCGAGCGTACAGAACAGATCTTTTTCAATCGACCATTCGACATAGTTGCAGACGAACAGATCCAGCTTCCCATCCTTGTCATAATCAAACCAGATAGCGCTGGTCGAAAAGCCAGGATCGCCGACGCCTGCCTTTCCTGTCACGTCCTGAAACTTACCGTTGCCAAGATTTCTAAAAAGATGATTTGGTCCAAGGCAGGTGACGTAAATGTCGTCAAAGCCGTCATTGTCATAATCGGCGACCGCGCAGCCTAACCCATACATTTGGACCGCGAGCCCAGCGTCCCTGGTTACATCGGTGAATGTGCCGTTTTTGTTGTTGTGATAAAGTACCGGGACGGATCTTCCACCCTTTCCACCAGGCCAGCTCATCGAGTTAATTAACAAAATATCCTGCCAGCCATCGTTATCGTAGTCGACGAAGGCGCAACCAGAACCCAGGGTTTCAGGAAGATACTTTTTTCCGAATGCGCCGCTGTTGTGTTTGAACTGGATCCCAGTCTGTGCGGTTACGTCGGCGAAAGTAATTGGGCCCGAGTATCGCGGAGCGTCTGCGGGTGGTGCGGCCTGCGCTTGAGATGCGGCCTCGGCAGATTCGTCCTTCTTTGTTTCGGCTGTTGAGCTCTGCTCGGCAGGCCGGTTAGTTCCGCACCCCAGAATAGGCGCGATTAGCAAGACAAATAAGAAATAGATCAGAAAACTTCTTTGCATTAGAACACCATTAGGAAGGAAGTTACTTACCGAAGCCAGATCGTCACTACACAACCGGCCTCATTTAGAGCTGGCATAAAGTCGAGTTCGTGGCTTTTCCCCAATTGCGACCGAGACGTGCTCGTGAATCTGCTGCCGCTCATTATTATCTGCCGGATGAAGCTGTCGATAAGGTCCGGTGATGAACTGAGCTGCTTCATCGGCTTTAAATCGCTTGTAGAGAGTCTGCTCGCGCGCAGCCAGCTCGGAATTGCCCAGGCCCTGATAACAAAGCATCAGATTGTAATGAGCCTGCAAGTCCTCGGCGTCGATCTTGAGCACCTTCTGTAGCTCAGTTATGGCTTCGCTGTACTGCCGCTTGAGGAATAGAATCCGCCCGATCTGGTTCACGACGACTCGATCGCGAGGATACTTCGATGCGGCGATGCGAGATGCCTCGAGAGCTTCGTCATAGCGGCCGAGGCTCTTGAGAGCCGTACCCAGGAAGAAGTGCGTCTTGGCAAGATTTGGATCAATCTCCAAAGCTTTGCGCAGAAACTTTTCGGCCTCCTCCATATTTCCCTCTTGAATCTGCGCTCTTGCGACGTTCACCCAACCATCCGCGTAACCGGGATCCATCTCAGTGACTTTTAAGAAAGCGGCTTCGGCACCCTTCAGGTCGCCTTGGAGCAACAAGCCAATGCCGTAATCATTCCACCTCTCACGCACCGATTTATCCAGCAACGGTTTGGTGTCCGGCAGTTTTGCATTCCTGGGAATAACCTTGAGTGACGACTCCTGGTACGACATGACTGTAATCGGAATATCCGGAATAGCCTTCACCTTCCCGGACACGTTTGACGTATCGCCGTTGAATAACCACCGGCCATCATCGTGGGCCGGAGTGAGCGAGAAGTTTTTGTGCTCCGGATCGCGTACTCCACCGAATGCCCATTGCGTGTTCCACCATGCAAACTTTCGATAATTTACCTTGGCTTTCAGAAAGATCCGGTCGCCACAGTTCTCAGGGATGTTCAATCGGTAATGAATGGTGTCTGCGGCGCCCGGTGGAACCAATCGAACGTAAGCGACTGATCGGGTCATCCACGCGTTTCGCTTGTTGATGGGATTGCCATGCTCGTCAAGTTGAAGGCTTCGATAAAAGTGGGCGCCCGGTTCAACTGGACCGCGGCCCCCATCGGTGACTTCGCCGCTGTGAAAGATCTTCTGACCTTTGTCATCAACCGCCTCGAGCTCAACCCATACGTCGAAAGCATCAACAGTGCCTCCCGGGAAGAAGTGTCCGACCTTTCGAGTTCGGACCACGACTTCGATTCGCACCGAATCGCCACGGCGTACCGTCGCATCGACTTTATCAAGCGGAGCGATAACTTCAACGGGTTGCGAGATAAACGCCTGTCCCGCGCCGAAGTTTGCTGACTCTTCTCCGATCGCAAACGTGCTGGATAACTGTGGCTCTTCGGTTCCAGTCTTCTTTTTCTCCGATTCCGGCGGCGGGGCAGCGGCGCGAGCCATGCCAAAGATATCCACGGTTACCTGACCATCGCGAAGGAAGTCCTGGGTAATCTTTAACTGATCTTCATCGCCATTCACAAACGGCAGCGCTGCGTTCGCGCCTGGGAACCGGTGAGAATGGACCTTTCCGTCACGCGCAGCTGGATCGCCGGATGCCACAAGCGGCATATGGCAGTCGGCACACTTTTGTGACTTTGGCGGATAATAAAACGATCGCGCGCCTTCGCCGGAAACGCCCGATGCCTGCCAGTTGTCATACTCGTTGAAGCCGCGGAACCAGCGATAGTTGTTCACTGGTATATCAAGGTGGACCTTGTGACAAGAGGAACAGAATTCGGCCGTCTGCTCCTTGTGGAACTTCTTCAAGAATGTCTCACGATGAGGCTGCGGATCTATGCGCAGCAAATAGTCGTGAGTCCACTTGAGCCACTTGTTGTCGCTTACCGCAAGATCGTGCATCGGAGGGTACTCGATGGTGAAGTCGCCTTGTCCCATCGTGCTCTTAACATGAACGATTGAGTGACACGACGTGCATCCCAACCCGTTTTGAGCCTCGGGAGTGTCGATCTGTTCTTTTATGGGTCTATCAAACCGCCCGTTGAAGAACACCGCGTGATCGTGACATCCGGCACACCATTTCGACGGGCGAGTGCCAATCACATCCTGCATGTACTCGATTGATTTCCGGTACCACTGATTGTTGAAAGAACCAAAGTGGTGCACCGACGAATTCCACTGATCGTATATCTCTTTGTGGCAGCGGGCGCATTCCTTGCTCGTCATAAAGAATGTCGACGGAATTGTGCCGCCAACATTTGTCTCTGCGGATGAGGGGAAAAATGGGTTGTCGGGTCCCGCTCCTTCTCCATCCATGCTCAGCGGGACGATGTCAGGGTTGACGATTTTTTGTCGCGCCTCGCTCGTGTAGCGATTGTAGGCAGTTGAGGCTACCGGGAATAAAAAAGCCATCAATGCGATGCCAGCGTAGACAACCGATTTCTTTCTCGGGGCGGCATAGCCCCGAGCAAGCGCGCCAAACAGGACCAAAAGCAACGGGATCGATCCCGCCACAGCGAATGCGATGTGCGAGTACAAAGCCCAGCGGAATGGCCTGGTGGCGCCGAACCACATCAGGAAGAGACCGAGAGCCGCGCTAATTCCCAGCAGAAAAACGGCGAGTTTTAGCAGGGGGGAAAAGCTTGCGAAACGCTTAAGTGCGTGCACAGCGAAAATAATCGTTAAAACGACACCGAAGAGCAGGTGGAACGCCACATTGCCAAAATAAAACAGGGTAGGTTCGGCAAATGCTGCCAGGTATGAGCTATTGATCAGCAGAATTAGATAGCCGATCACCAGAAGCTTGCCGATCCTGCTGGGTGCACCTTCCGCGTTCATTTCGCCTCCACCGAGAACAGTCCCGGTCCTGTCGGACTACAAGGAATTAAAGCGTATCAACGCGACATTTATCTGTGATGAATAGCCGGAATTATAGTGGATGGAGATTGAGAAACAAACCCCAAGCCGGAGGCTATTTGGCTGCGATCACGACGTAGCTACGCCCGGCGTAGAGCCGAAGGCCGTCCGCCTCGTTAACCATCATCAGCGGCCTGGGCCGCTGCATCTTCGCATCCTTGATGGCTGCGCCTGATGTTATCGCGTTGCCTCCAACATCGAAGATGTTAAATTTGCCATCCTCTGAGAATCCAAAACCATAGGCGCCTGTGGCGAGGTCCTTGCCCCCGACAGTGATGGCTGAATCTGTGATAAAGAAGCCCTGATACTTGGCTCGCACATCGCTCGAGTATCCAGAAGTATCAACCAGACCGGCGATCACGTGGCGTTTCTCTCCGAAGCGAGCGGCCGCGGAGTTGCGCATCTGTGTCGGCGCGCTCAGACCCTCAAAGTAAAAACTGGTTGGCACTACGCGCTCGGAGTCTTTCCCAGTGAGAATAACGGCAGCATTTTGCGCGGTTGCGACGGTAAGTGAGCAAAGAAAGAACGCATTGATAACAGCAATTGACCGATTGAAACCGGTTGAGAATTTCATCGTTCCCTCCCAATTCAGCCGTGTGTGGTTTGGTGTGGAAAGGAAATAATAGACTGGAAGGGTAAGTGCGACAACTGCCTCTTGGATCCGCGTGGATCTAGCACGAGGCCCTCTGAAAACTGGAATATCATCCACGAGAGTGGGTGGAACAACCACTAATGTGTGTTCTCGTTAAGCATCGATGCTTCTTCCGAGCTATCATCTATGCTTCCAATAGGTTACGGCGCGTTAATCTCTGTAAGCCACTTGATATCCTCAAGCGTGTCGCCGAAACTCGCAACAAATTTTTCAACTTCATCTAGATTGGAGAGTAGTAACGCTGGTGCAAGCGGTAGTCATCCTCAGTCTCGTAGCGGTCGTTCTCAAAGACATCTCGCTTTAGCTCCACTACCCGTACCAGATAAGGATTGCTCCGATACAGTTCTTGCCTCGCCATATATTCAGGCTCCTCCCCAGGTTGAAGGAGACCTACATAACGATCGTCAGGTTCCACCTTTTGAAGAAGTATCCAACCCAAGAACTGAGGATCGTCTGTCGACTTCACAAATCCTAACTGGTAACCCTTGTTCAGGAATTGATCTAAATCTCGACGCGTCATCTGGATTGACTCAAGGTCAGAACGTAACTCGCACCGCAAGTTGAAACGCCCGCGGACCGCCGGAGCCAAACACTCCCCCCGCCGTTGTAACTGGCTGTCCAAAACTTGACGAGCGCAAAAACCCTGGATTGGCCGGGTCATTGCTGTCCCTCACAAGCACGTTAGAGAAGCCCGAATAGTTGACGTTCGACACGCCAAGGATGTTCGTTACATTGAAAAGGTTGAACACTTCAATGATCGGCTCGATCTGCGTGCGCTCCTTAACCCGAAAAGGTCGCGAGACGCGCAGATCAAATGAATTAAACGAATCATTAAAATGAGCGTCATCGCGTACGAGCGGCAACGGCCTGCCGCCGATGCCACCACCGGCGTTGACTTGCTGTATGAAGGCGTTCAACTCGCTGCCGTTGTGGAATAACCGGCCGCCCGCGTCGCGCTGCAGGACCGGAATGCGAGTGCTCGCGTCGGGCAAAAGAATGTCCATTGGCACTCCCGAAGCAATCGTCCAGATCGGCGAGACCGTGAAATCCCATGGGAGCTCGAAGAACCCGGAGAAAGCAAAGCGGTGGCGCTGATCGTTGGGGGTCGGCCCATATTCAAGTTGCAGATTATTTGGATCGATCGGCCCGCTCGCAAACGGGATTTGATCATCGTTTGCATAGTTAAATGCCTTCGATAACGTATACGAAGCGCGCAACTGGTAGTGACCCGAAAATCGCTTTTCTGCGCTCACCAGCAGGCCATCGTATTTGGTCTTTACACTGGATTCGAGATTGACTACGCCGTCGGGACCGCCGACCACCGGATTGAATACCGTACCGATCAACCGGCCTATGATGAAATGTGTGCCGAAGTTGTGGAGGTAGTCGGCGCTCAACACCAAATCCTTTCCCAACTGGCGCTGAATGCCGAGATTCATCTGCTGAACCATCGGGTTCTGCAGCTTGTTGTCGATGATGTTTATGCCCCCGGCGCCGGCGCCTGGAAGAATAAAACCTGTGAACGGATTGGATATCGTCGGCGCGAACGGCGGGAACTGGCCGGTGTTCGGGTCG
>Ga0126384_10000262_pt1 | contig 27792 bp, 40 predicted proteins | sample PanSoiMetPlot_36_FD_92543 | JGI IMG/M metagenome (GOLD analysis project Ga0126384, IMG submission 92543) | Tropical forest soil microbial communities from Panama - MetaG Plot_36 | ecosystem: Environmental > Terrestrial > Soil > Tropical forest > Bulk soil | place: Panama | collected 2016-02-17 | reverse complement strand
TCGCTGCGCCTACGCCAAGGCCCTAGACCGCGCCAACGCTCTAGCCTTCCAACTCAATAACGCTGAGCCCCTCGCTCACCCCGAACTATTGATGGGCTGGGCCTCAGCTTGACAGCGGGTAATTGTCATCAGAGAGGGAGTTGATGACATGAAAGACAATCGAAGGAACAATCGGAAGCCCAACGCCCAAGAGGGCCTAGGGGGTCTTTAACGCACCGCCTCGATCCAGCGCTCCACACATTCATCGCAGAGCTGGATGCAGGCACCCTTGTCGTCCCACATCATCAGCGGGATCTCGGGCAAGCCGCCGCTGCAATACGAACAGATCGCGGTCGGAACGCTGTCAGGCCGTCCCCATGTCAGGCGGCGGGGATCGAAGCCCTTGCGGAAGGTGAGCCTCATTGCCTTGCTCCGGAGGTCCACACGAACCTCACCAAGACCAGCACACACTCGTGGGACCAGATCAGGCACGCCATCACAACCGGCGAGGCGCCGTAAGCTCCAAGCCGAGCTGATCGCCTCGCCGCCACAGGATGCGTTCAACACTCCCAGTGCCTACAGCATCCCGCAGGTGCTTGAGCGCCACGCTTGAGGCTGCCCAGCTCCCGCGCGCAGGAAGATCCCGCACGCGCACATAGCCAGAGGCCGTGAGGCTCGCGCCAGTCTCGCCGGCCTGCGTGTAGGTGATGATGCGGCGGTAGCCCATAGCAGCTGCAACGCGCCAGCACGCGCCGTAAAGCGCGCTGTTCGCGTTTGGGCAGCCATCCGTGGCGGTGCGGTTGACCTCAAGGGTCAACCCGTCGTCAAGCACGCGCGCGATCGGTCGGCAGCATAGGGCGATTCCGTGCAATGTGCCATCGCGGTCGACGACGCCGAGGGCAAACTTCGCACCGCGCGGCGGACGATGGTGGCGGTGCAACGCCTCAGTGAAGCGGCACGCCTGTTTCCATGTGAGCGGAATGATGGTTAATCGCTCGGCCAAGGAGTTCCGCGATTTGCGGGACGATCGAGTTTCCGAGGCAGCGCAATCGGTCCACCCGGTCGGGTATCCGAGCAGCCACTCGACCCACGTCGGGTTCAGTTGCCCACCAGCCTGCTCCGGTAGTTGCGGCGTGTGCCCATTGGGCGAGCGTCCACGGCCCGAGCGCCAATCGCGCGCGGCAGGCGTCGGCCAACGGCCATGCCCTCCGTCCTGGCGCACCGCATCCGTCAGGCTCACCCCAGGATGTGCCTTGCTGTTCGGCGTGTTGCGGGAGCCGCTCGCCTTCGCGTCGACCCACGTCGGGTTCAGTTGCGACGCGAAGGCGAGCGGCTCCCGCAACACGCCCCCCGTCGGGGTCGGCCAGAGGCCTGTGCGCGCCATTGTCTCCAGCGACGGCCGCACCGGACCCACCCGCCCCATCCCGCCACCCTGGTTCGTCCCGTATGGCGTCGCTGCCGGGGTAGGCAACAATCCAGACCCTGTCGCGTCTGTGAGGGGCGCCAACGGCGCAAGCCGGTATGCTTTCGTTTCCATCTACTTCAACAGGCTCTTCAACATATCCGTCATCCGGTAGCCCGTCTGGTGATCGAAAGTAATGAGGCCAGCCGTGAATAGCTGTGCCGAGATAGCTTCCAATTGCTTGTGCAATTCGGAATGCCGCTTCCTCGATACAACGGCAAGGTTCGCCGGATCGTTGTTCTTCCAGTTGGCGTCGATGTGGTGGACGATCTCCTGGGACTTGAGGAGGCGGCCAGCCGTCTTCTCCGCGACCTTCCTGTAGAGCAGATATGACCTCTTCTTGCCGCGGCCCTCCCGGCCTGGCTTCGGCTTGACGCCGATCCGCTTGAGCGCCCGGCTCACATGCTTCCAGGTGCTGCCGTAAATCGCCGCGATTTCCCTTGTGGTCTTCTTCTCCTCCACATAGAGCCGCCTCAAGTCGGCAACATCCGCCACCAGCGGGAGAGAACGTCCCCGGTTGCTGCAATCGATCGAGCAATATTTGCCGCGGTTCTCCACCTTCGCTGCATCGGCCCTCAGTTGAAAAGGCTTGCCACAAGTCGCGCAATTCTGAGTTCCGACGAATTTTCTCGCACGCACCGTAGTCATTTCGCCACGCTATGATCCAGATTCTGTCTCTCCTGTGCGGCGCCCCGACAGCGCTGGCAGGGATACAGTGCCAGCAACTACTATACCCGATCTCGGCCAGGTCTCCGAGAACCGTTGATAGTCCCCGTCCAAGCAGAGCTGCGACGTTCTCCACGATCGCGTATCGGGGTCGTACCTCGCCAATAATTCGGGCGAACTGCGACCATAGGCCGCTTCGCTCGCCTGCAAGGCCTGCGCCCTTTCCAGCCACGCTGATGTCCTGGCAGGGGAATCCACCGCATACGACGTCAATCGGCCGTAGCGGGCGAGCGCATCGAGCGTCCGTCCGCTCTGCGTCCCGCTGTCGGGATTGCCCCCGCGCCGGCCGTGCCCCGTGAGGCTCGTTCCCGCATCCGGCGTCGGAAAGTACCTTGGCGGTGAGGGTTCGCACGTCGTCGAAAACAGGGACATCTGGCCAGTGTCGTCGCAGGACGCGCTGACAGAAGGAGTCGGATTCACAGAAGGCGACGGTTTGCATTCCGGCTCGTTCGAGCCCGAGGGAAAAGCCGCCGATTCCGGAGAAGAGGTCGAGGACATTCAATTTCACGCTGCCTGTCTCATGCCGTTAATCCTCGCGCGAACAGAGCCGCTTCGGCATCGCGCCGGATGCGCAAGCCGCGCATCGTCGGCCAGATGCGTTTCATGCTCCTGAACTCGGCGGGAATGAGATCGAACCGCTGAGCGGCCATGTGCGATTTGATGGCGCGCATCTCGGTGTAGCGTGTGCCGGCTTTGGAAAAGGATGGTCCGCGATTGTAGGCGAGCGACACCAGGGCTCCGAAGCTGTCGAGGGAAAGCTTCTCGGTGTTGGGCAAGGCCGCGCGCACGATGGCTGCCCAGCGCGGCACGGTCACGGCATCGAACACCTCGATCGCGGTGTCCCACGGGATCGTGACCTTGCTCTTCATTCTCTGGGCTAATGCTTTCGCGCGCGAGCCGGTGACGCCGATCGCTGGCTCAAGCGCGTTGATCATGGCGTCGGAGATGCGGCCCTGCCAGTCGGCCCACAGTTTCTTCTTCGACGACACGCCGGCGCCGATGTCGTAACCGATGCCGATCGTCACGCCGGATCCTCCACCAGGCCAGACGGTATGCACGAACTGTCGTTTGTAGACTGCTTCACTGGTCACTTCGGACGCGACTATGAGGTCACGCGCGGCGTCGGAGATGAGTTTCTCGATCATGGCGGTGGCCATTGTTCGTGGGTCGCCTTGAGGCAGGCGTCACGGAAGTCCATCAGGCCCAGCCCGGCATTGTGCCGGGTGACATAGGCGGCGAACGACAGGCACGCCGCGATCATCTCCGGCACCATGACGTCCGGGCCGACGCCGCGATATTCGTCCTGGAGCTTCATGATGGCTACGCCAAACCGGCGGCGAAATATCGTGCGTTCATCCTCGGTCATGGCTCTCTAGTCGCTGCATGAGTTTCACGAACTGGTGCGCACAGCGTTCCAGGCACTGCGCTTCGACGATGTGTAGATGGTGCTCGTTCTCGTTCTCGTCGATGTCGGCAGCCGCCTCGCGATGCGAGTAGGCATCCTTGCGCCAGATCTCGACCAGTGACAGCAAATCCAGCGTGATCACTGAGGGCTCCTGGGCTGTGCTATGATGGCCTCCGCTGAGATCCCGGTGAGTTCCTCGAGGCGTTTCGCCAGCTCCAACTTGGGGCGTGAGCGGCCTTCGTGCCACGAGTAGTAGGTCGCGCGCGTAATGCCGATTTGGCGCGACCGCTCGGCGATGCTGTCACCTGGCACTGCGTCCAGCACCGTGGTCATCGGCAGTTTGAGGCGCATCTCGATTTGCCTCGCGAGGTCGTGGCTTTCGGGCTCGAGGCCCGCCTTCATGAGCATGCGCAGGATACGCAACGCACGCTTGTTCGTGGCCGACATGTATAGTCTCCGCATCAACAAGTTGTATAGCTAGCGGTTGAACAAAAACAGGAGGGCGCATACACTACATCTGTATAGCAAGGAGTTCAACACAATGCGTTCGACCACCCTGCCAAGACCACAGCCCAAAAAGGCCCTGCCAATGAACCAGATAGCGCGCGTAACCACCCCCGCCGAGGGTTTCGGCGAGGTCCTGACGCAGATGCTCACGGACCCCAAAATTCCTGCGGACAAGTTGCAGATCATGCTCACGATGCAGCGCGAGCTGATCGCCGAGCGGCGCCGCGAGGCATACCAGAGCGCGTTCGTCGCGATGTCGGCACAGATGCCGCAGGTGCCGAAGAACGGCATCGTCGTGCTGACGCGAGCGGACGGACAGCGCAAGGGGTCATACGACTTCGCGCTCTGGGAGGACATGGATGCTTGCATTCGTCCGATCCTGATCGAGCACGGCTTTGCGCTGTCGTTTTGCAACATCCCCGCCCCGCCGGGTTTTGTGACCACCGTCGGTAAGCTCATGCATCGTGACGGGCATTTCGAGACCACGCAGAAGACGTTGCCGGTCGACCTCGGACCCGGCCGCAACAACCTGCAGGGCGACGGCTCGGCCACGACCTACGGCATGCGGTACTGCACTCAGACGCTGTGCAACATCGTCCGTCGCGGACAGGACGATGACGGCACATCGGCGAGATCGCTCGACCTCCCGCTGACGGCAGAGCAATGCGCCACGCTTGAAGAGTTGCTCAAGACCTCGGACACCGACCGCGCGCGGTTTCTTGCTGAGCATGCCAACGTCAATGACGTGAGCGAGATCATGCAGCGGGACTTCGTGCGCTACTGCAATGCGCTGAATGCCCGCCAGCGCCGCCTCGAGCGCGAAGGAGCGGCGTCATGAAGATCGACATTCACGAGCAGGGCTCGGTCGGCTGGTACCGGGCGAGACTGGGCGTGCCCAGCGCCTCGATGTTCCACAAGATCATCACACCGAAAACCGGCGAGCTGTCCAAGCAGTGCATGGGCTACATGTACAAGCTCATTGCGGAGCGGCTGCTCAAGCAGTCGATGGACGACGAATTGGGCCACGTGCGATGGGTGCAGCGGGGCAAGGACGAACAGCCCAACGCCGAGCGGCAATTTCAGATCGAGCGGGATCAACGGCTGAAAACGGTGGGGTTCATTACAGACGACCACGGCAGGTACGGCTGCAGCCCCGACGCCCTCCTGACGGACCGGCCCGAGGCGGTGGAGATCAAGTGCCCCTCACCGCCCACGCAACTGGAATATCTGCTCGCCGGCCTCGGCGACGATTACCGCCCGCAGGTTCAGGGCCAACTCCTCATCGGGGAGTTTGATCAGGTGCATTTCTACAGCTACCACCCGGCCATGCCGAGCTTCTATCTGGCAACGAGGGTCGACCGCGAGTTCCAGCGGAAGCTGAAGGATGTGTTGAACCGGTTCTGCGATTTGCTGGACGAGAACACGGAGCGGGCGCGGACGCTCGGTCTCTACGCCCCCGCCGAATGGGCCACACGGCCGCTCGAGCAGGCCTATCCCGAGCTTCTGGAGCCTGAGGTCTACACCAGCATCCTAGCGGCGGGGTGAACCGCGACAGGAGGCCGCCTGTGCGTTAAACCGGCCTGGGAGGCCTTTGGGTGAAGCCCCTCCCCCCAAAACGCGACCCTGAGCCCCCGCTGAGCGATTGGCGGGGGTTTTAATCGGAGCCGAACCATGAGCCAGCGTGAGAGCGGCTACGCGCGCAAGGTGCTGGATTGCTACGAGACGCCCGAATGGGTGACCTTGGCGCTTCTCGATGGCCACCTGCGGCCGCCGACCAAGGTTTGGGACCCAGCAGCCGGAGGAGGCAAGATGGCCCGAGCCCTCGGCCAGCTCGATGCCGAAATCATCACCAGTGACGTCAAGGACGGCGCGAATTTTCTGGCATGGCCGCTGAACGGTCGCGTGGATGCGATCATCACGAATCCACCCTACACGCTTGCCCGCGAGTTCATCGAGCGCGCGTTGATGATGATGTCTGGCGTTCAGGGGCAGGTGGCGATGCTGCTGCGCACCGATTACGACCATGCCGCGACCCGACAGCACCTGTTCTCACGCTGCCCTGCTTTCAGTCGCAAGCTGGTCCTGACCAAGCGAATCGTCTGGTTTGATGGTCCTGGCGCCGCCCCGAGCTGCAACCACGCATGGTTCATCTGGGACTGGCAGCATAGCGGCCCCCCGACATTGGCCTACGGCCCAAGGTGAGCCCTACTTCGCCCGGCTGGCCAGGAACACGGTCGGCACCACCACCGCGACGCAATAGGTCGCCAGCGCGACGAGGCGGTAGAGATCGGGCTGCTCCAGCGACCGCCACGTGAGCAGGATTCCCCCCGTCACCGCCACCAGCACGATCATGCGCGCGGCCAGGATCATCGTGAAGAAGTTCACCGCCCCGAGCATGCCCGCCCGCCAGGCGGCGCGGTCTATGCGTTCCTGAGCGATCGCGCCCTCGATGGCGCCCTCAGGCCGATCCCGGCTCGAGATCTGCGGCGTAGTCGGGCTCGTCGACGTCGACGTCATCCCAGTCATCAGGGGCGGGTCTGGGAGGCGCCGCTCGCCCACGAGCTGCATTGGCCTGGAACGCCTGGGCGTATTTTCTGACGGTGGACCCGTTGTAGGATCGGTCATCGGCCTTCTTCCGTAAGATTGCGATAGTAGCGGGACACCGGGTCACCGCCGCGATCCCGCTGACGATCTGCGCCGCCGTCATCTCCTCGCGCTCGAGGGTTGCCCGTAGCGCCATGAGCAACTCCCGCAGGATCGCCTTGCTGATCTGATCCAGATCCTGCAGGTCGTCCACCGGCTCCACCGCTCGGACCCGGGGCTTCGTCTTGGGCTTGGCCTTCGCCATTGCCGCCTCCTACTGCTGCACCGGAAAGAAATCCTGGCGCGCGGCTCGCAACGGCGCCAGTCGTGCGCGCCGGGATGCCAGCCACCGTGCCGGCAAATCTGCTCAGCGGATTGTTGCGGATCTTGCTGACAAACCACAGGCCGTGCGCAAGCGGCACCCCGGCCATGTGCAACGCCTGCAGGATCCCAAGCGTCGTGCCGTGCTTGGCGACCACCTCGGCGATCCGCGCCGCCACGGGCGCCGCATAGCCGAGCGTCCGCATCCCGGCGGCCGTAAGCGCGCCCAGCTCGGCGCTCCTCAGGTGGCTCTCGGGTGTGCCGCTTGCGGTCGGCTCGAGCGCGCCGCCGATCGCACCCTTGGCGGCCTGCTCGGCAACATTGCCGAGGCCGGTCGAGAGTGAGCCAAGCTTGCGCGCCGCCGTCTCCGCCGCCTGCACTCCTCGAGGCGACAGCGAGACCTTCGCGCCGTGAATGCCGGCCAGTCGACCCAGCGTGGGTGAGATGTTCGCGAGGAAGGCATCGATCGCCGTCGGCGCCCGGCCGATGGCGCTGGCGATCCTGGCGCCGCCACCCGCCAATCCCAGGCCTGGCAGCAACTGTGAGCCCGTGAGCATCCCGAGGACGTGACCGGCGGTCTCATACCCGCTCTCGGACGGCGCCTGAGCAAACTCGCGCGTTGGCTTCCGTGTGCGTTCGATCGCCTCGCCAACGCGCTTCGGAAACAGGAAGCGGGTGGGATCCGGCGTCAGATCCTGCAGACTTGAGAGATACCCCGCAAACTCGCGCAGGCTCCCGCGCCCGACTTGTGCCAACGGAGGCGTTGCTGGCGCCTGGGGCTGCGTCCCGAGTTGCCGCTGCAGCTGCTGCCACGCCTGTTCCTGTGTTGCTCCCTCGGGCCCCTCGACCTCGTACTCCTTGCCCTCGGGGCTGGTGAAAATGAACGTCGGCATCACCGCACCCTGACGTTCCATCCCGGGGCAAGGCCGCCGCCTTGAGCACCACCGGCTGGTGGCGGGCTTCCTGGCACGGCGGCGGCCGGCTGCCCGCCAATTGCGAACGGATCGTATGCCGGCACGCCTGGATCCTGTTGCCTTTGCAGCCCTCGCCACGCGTCGGATCTCGAGCCTCCACCGAGGTTCTGCGGTACCGGCGTATTTAGCTCATCCTTGCCCTTCGGCTCATCAAACGCGACGCCTTCGCGCTCGAAATTATCGAGCAGAGCGCCGATGCCTTTGACCGGATCTCTGCCAACCCCTCGTTTGAACGAGTCATTCATTGCCGCTGCACGCTGATGGAACAGGTGCCTCGCGCTCTGCACGACCTGGCGCAGGAGCGCAGGATTATTAGCGGCACTAAACACCTTCTCGACATCCTTGGTCTCAGACAGCGTCGGATTCCCGCCCTTCTGCGCACGCGCGATCTCGGGCGCCACGAGGTGCACGAGGGCCTCAAAGTTACCGACGGCGATAAGGCCTTCCTGGGTCATTCCAGGGACCTGAAACTCGCGGCCGGTCCCCGGGATCGGAATCCGCTGCGGCCCCTCGCGCAGGAGAAATTGATAGGCTCTGTTCAGGGCCGCTCCCATCTCTCCCGGCAGCCGTCCACTGCGTTCAACTTCGTCAATGGCCCGAAGCATTGTTTGGAGATGGCGATCCGCCGTCGGCATCCCGATGAGCAGACGACCCAAGTTACCCCTGGTGTATTCCTTCACCATGCCAAAGCGCTGTTGAGCTGCCTGACCATCGAACGAAGGGTCGGCCTTCTTGCCCAGCCCGAGAACCCACCGCATCATCGGATTGACGCGACTCGTCTGCTTGGGCAGCGGAATGGACCCATCCACGTAGCCGCCGATCTGAGTGCCGAACCCGGGAACGACCCTGTCGACCGCTCGGTAGACCGCAGAGCCTTTCAGGGTTGGATCCTGCTGGATGGCTTCCAGTTCGCGCTCGACCTCGATGCGGCGGGCGTCGACCAACCCCGCGCGTCTGTCCGACCATTGCTTGCGATCACTGGAGCGAATGCCGCCATTGTGGAACGCATTGACCCCGTCGGTATTGATCCCCCTCCAATCGAAACCCTCGCGATCTGCTCGCTGCAGCGTTGGCGAGGAAGGCTGCGCCGCGTTTTGCGCCGAGTGTTTTTCGCCGACCGGGCTCGCGAGATCAGGTTCTCGCGTCGGCAGTTGATTGCCCGCCATGGCGAGCTGCATGCGTTGCGGCTGATCGGCCGCACCTTGCTGATCTGTAGGGGCTGTGTCGTCGTCATCCGGCGGCGACAGTCCCGGACCCTTGTCCGGTAGCGGCTCGTCCGTACCGGGATGCGTGGCCGGCTTGTCGTCGTCCTTGGTGTCGGTGTCCTCGGGCGTCGTACGCGGGACTGGCGTTCCCGCTGCGTCCGTCGGGTTCTTCAGGTACGGCTCGTCGAGCTTGCGCTGTTGTTCCTCCTTCTGCAGCTGCGTGTTGCTCTTCTTGAGATCGGAGTGTCGCGCGTCGAGGTACTGCTGCAGCCGGTGTGCCGCCTGGACGCCGCCCTGCTTGAGCGCATTGCTCATATGATCGTCGCCGAACTTGTCGGCAGCGTCCTGCAGTGCGTCATGCAGCGCGTCGGGATTGTCGTCGCCGTACTCGGCGAAGATCTTGCCGTACTCCTCGAGCTGCTGGCGTTGCCGCTCCTCGACCTGCAGCGCCTTGAGCCTCATTTGCTCATAGAGGTAACGCGTCGCCGCCATCTGACCCGCGAGATACGCTTTCGAGTGCTGCTGGCTGAACGAAGCCAGTTGGCCGCCGAGCGGACTGACGGATCGCGACCCCCAGCGCTGCAGTTGCTGGCCGACGCCTTGGAGGATGCCGGGGATCTCCCACGGGGCCGGCATCCATGGACCCGGCGCAACGCCCGCGAGGCGCTGCGCGCCAGTCAGCGTGAAATGATCCTTGGCCCATTCGCGCGCCGGCCGGTTGGGCATCGATGGACGATACTGGGGCACGCGCTGGAAGAACGGGAGCCGAGTTGGTGTGCCCGGCAACGGTTCCGGTGGCAGCCGAGGTGGCGGTGTCAGCGCCTCGAATTGCGCATCCATCTGCACCTTCGGAATGAGCCCCTCGAGAAACCCGGACGCATCGTCAGCCGACGGTGCTGGCTGCGGCATCGGCTGATTGATGACGTCGGGCGGTGGCCGGTCCAGCAATGCCGGTGGCGCGGGATTCGGCATGGCCTGAGCGAGCGGCCCCGGCGGCGAAGGTTGCTGCGGCTGCGGCAGTTGCTGGCTGATGCCCGGATCCTGCCCTGTGTCTTGGAACGTCATGCCGCTGTCGCTCCCGTGCCCGTCTCTTGGAATTCACGCGGCGGTGGCGTGCCGGCCGTGGCGGGATCCGGCGTCGTCGGCGCCCGCTGGATCTCGGGCAATTTGTAAAATCGGCCATCCCCAGCGGGCTCGCGGAAGTAGGTGTCGCCGCCGCGCAGGCTGTAGCCTAAGGTACCTTTCTGGAATTGATTGGATGCGGTGTTGCCGCGCATCGGTCCTCGGCCGGGGAATACATCCGAGGCGTTGCCGGTCATCGGGCCATATCCGATGTCGCTGACATTAGAGCCGTTGAGAACAGGTGTCGCGACCTCGCGGATGAATTGCCGAAATTCCTGCGCCGTCGGCCGCGCCGATGCGCTGTACGTGTTGTTGGCGTAGTAGCCGCCTCGGGTCCGTATGGTCAGCAATCCTTGGCCCAGGCTCTGGCCGCGCATCTGCGAACGATTGAACACCGTCTCGAGCTGGGTGATTTTCGCCTGCAGCGGCGCGTGTCTGCCGACCTCGCCGTTGACCATCCACGCCGCGCGGTAGAGCAGGTTCGGATTGCGCTCCAGCTCAGCGCGGAAGCTCGAACGATCGACCGTCGCTTGCGTCGGCCGCATCGACGGCGGGTTTCGCGCGGCGGCCGACCACGACGGGATCGCCACCTGGCCGCGCCCGATCGGCGCGATGGACTGGCCGTCGGCGGTGCGAACCGGCACAGCCGGTGGAGGCGGAATATTCCCCGGAATATTCCCCGCTGTTCCGGGTGGAGGAAGCGACGTCTCGCCCCCACGAGCGGGGAGGCCGCCGCCTGGAGGGGGCGGAACGGAGCTCGGCGCTCGGGCACCTGGCGTCCCCGGCATGGCCGGGACAAAGCCACCGGGTCCGAAGTGCATCGGGACCTCCGTCACCGGCTGGCCGGTCACCGCATTTGTGACCGGCGTTCCCGGTTGTGGTGTCTGGTCACCTCCAGGCTGCTGCTGCCCTATGCGGTTTTGCATAGGGATGCCCATCTGCTGCATGAGCTGTTGCACGATCTGCTCAAGCGGCGATGTCCCACCACCCGTGCCGCCCGCGCCACCCGCACCACGCGCGAGCGCCTGCAGGAGCTGCGCGAACGGCTGGATTGCGGCAGGACCGCCGCCCGCACCACCTGCACCCATCCGCATCAGTTGCTGGACGATCTGCAGCAGCGGTGAAGGCAATCCGCCTCCGGCACCACCGCCAGGAGCGCCGGGGGCGCCTCGAGCCCCGCTCGGCGCCTGCGGCATTTGCGGCGCTCGCTCACCGGTATCAGGAGCGGCGGCTGCAGCTGGCGTTTTTTGGAGCGCTGACGCAGGGGCTGGCGAGCTTGTCGGCGTGGCGGCCGCCGGGGTTTGTTCTGGCCCCGCGCTCGGCGCAGGCTGATCGGGGAATTGCCCCGGCACAGGCCGCACACCGGCATCCTCCAGCATGCTGCCAGAAACCAGCCCAGTCCGCTGTGGGTTCACCAGATCGGAAAGGCTGCTTAGTCCTGCACCGGGCGCCAGCGGCTGCTGCGGCACCGGGCCGGTCGGCCCCGGTACCACCGGCTGGCCACCGATCTGCCAGCTCTGCATTCCCTCGCGCAGTTGCTGGATGCTCTGCTGTCGCACGCTCTCGGGCGGCAGTTCAGGCGCCAACGATGGCGGCTTGCCCCCGGCCACGTCACGCAGCGCATCCTGCGTGCCGGTGTCACCGGACTGCACGCCGCCAAGCTCGGGCGCGCCGACGTCGGGCGATTGCCCACCGGCCACGCCGGTCAACGCTTCCTCCGGTGACATGGCGAAGGCGCTGAACGGATCGCCACCGCCGCCGAGACCGCCAGTCATGCTGGAGAACGGATCGCCACCGCCGCCGCCCAGTGACGAGAACGGATCACCCGCGCCGAGGCTGCCACCGCCGGCCTTGCCGCCACCGACGTCGCCGCCACCACCCGTTGCTGCGCCTACTGCATCGCCCATGGGTCAAAATGCGCCGCGCGCATCAGTGAATGTTCCGGCCCCGCCGCTGCCGCCAGATTGGCCGAGGATGGATTCGGCGCCTGATGAGAAATCGTTGTTCTGCTGCTGCTGCTGCTGCTGCGCCAGGTTGGCGAGCGTGCCCGGCGGAAGCCCTCGGCTGAAATTCTCCATCTCGCCCACAGTCGCACCCGTCGCGAGTTGATTTTGCGCGAGATCCTGCTGCTCCATCGTGCTCGCGCCGCCATAAGTCGGGTTCATGGGGTCACCGCCCGGTATGCCGATGCCGAGCTGCTGGTACCTGTTGTGGATCGCCTCGGCATTCTGGCTCCCGGCCTGCTGCGCCATCGCGACATCGAACGGGGAGAGACCGCCGAAGATGCCGCCGCCACCGCCACCACCGCCGCCTTTGCCGCCACCGCCACCACCCAGCATCGCGCCCATGACCTACTCGCTCCCGGCGCTGTCTTGATTGCTGAAGGTGCCCTGCGTGCCAGTCCCGAACACACTTTGAGATCCAGCCTGGAATCTCTGATCTTCCTGGCTCTGGTCCGTGGCGCCTTGCAGTTGCTGTTGCTGCTGTGCCGCTGCCTGCTGATTGGCATTCGACGCGCGGGCAAGCTCCAGCGCCTCCTTCAGGCGCGCCCCTCCAGCTGCTTGCGTCGCCATGGTCGAGGCGCCCGTGCCGGTGCCGGCGAACGTCGAGCGCGCGTGCAGCAGATCTTGCCCGAGATGGAATTGCGCGAGCGCCGCTTGCTCGGGGCTGATCCCGCCAGCACCACCTGCGCCGCCACCACCGCCGCCTTTGCTCCCGGCGGCCGACGCCAGGTTCATCGCGGGTCCAATCAATGCAAAAGGTCCACCCATCACAGCACCATCACGTAGCGGGGAGAGAGTTCAGTGCAGCCGACGCGCCGCGCGAGCGGCTCGAGGTCGACGTCGGTGTCGGAGGAAATGCGCCAGATCGCGCATTTGCGGCGGCGCGCCCAGTGGATCGAGCCGCGCAGAAGCGTCGAGGCTTCCCACATGCAGCCGATGTCGGCGCACACGAAGATGATGTTGCACTCGAAGAAGGCCGGCGTCCACGGCACGGTGCACATCATCGCGATGACGAACGCGTTGTCGGTGCGTACCGGATAGAACATCATCGGGCCTTTCAGCACGATGTTCCTAAACCATCCCTCGGTGCTCGACTCGTCGTACTCCTGGCGGTAACGCTTCTTCGCCAGTCGATGCAGCCAGGGGATATCGTCCTCGGTCATCAGCCGAGGCGTCACCAGAACGGGAAGATCCAGTCGATCCCGGCCCCTCCCCGATACGGGTTCTCGAATTCCTTGCGCACCGTTGGCGCGGGCAGGATCGTGTCGTTCGTGACGTAGTGCTCCATATGGTTCGCGAACGTCCACCATCGACGTGAATCCGGATTATCGAATCGCGTATCCCTCAGATTCTGGCCCACGAACAGATCGAGCGACATGACCGACGGGGTCGCGAATTGAGCCGGCAGCGCACCCTGCGCATCGTTGTGCGCCTGCTGATGGTTCATATGCCACGGGCCGCCGGGGATGTCCGTCCCCATCATCGGGTCGAGGACGTACGGCACCACCGAGAACCGCGACAGCGGAGACATCGCGCCCCAATAGGTGCGATGCGCCATCATGTGTTCGAAGGCATACGTGTGGTGCACGCCTTCGGCCAGCAGATAGACGCTCGGCATCAGTCGCGCCGGCTGCGGACCCGTCCCGCGCGGATGTCCTCCGCGCACAGCCGTGTGGCACGATCGCCTTCGCGATAGCGTTCCAGCGACGTGCCCATCGGATCAAACTCGCGCGGGTCGATGCGATCCATGCCGAAATCCGATTGCCTACTTTCTTCGGCGCGGACAGCGGCACCTCTTGGACCGACGCGGGGCTCGGTACCCAAACGCAAAGGCCCGGCGAGTGGTCGATCGGATCTCAGATACCCGTCCGGGGTCACGAAATACCCGACCGGCTGATCGTCTGTCCTCGGCGGCCATGGGCCCTGCCTGTATCGTTTCTGGGCCATCAGTACCGCCGACGTCCGCGTCGTCTGCTGCGGGCCGCTCGCCGTGATGCGGGGACGAGCACCATTCTCCTGCGGGTTCTGCGCGCCATTAGCGCCTCCTTCTCCTACGTGAACCTCGTGCCTTGCGCAGATTCCTCCGCGCTGCGGCTCTCTGTGACTTTGTAGCCATCTGTCACTCCAATCGCCGATCGCCACGGAATGCCTTCGGTCTGCAACGCAGCGATCACATCCTGCACTTCCCTGCACACATAGACCGGGACACCGGCTTCGTGCAGCAGCGTGAACGTCTCGACCTGATCCCTGCTCAACCGCCCCTTGGCGGTCTTCAGCTCGACGCCGACGGTTTTGCCGCCATAGAACACCATGACATCCGGCATCCCTGCCTTGAGCCCGGAACCCTTGAGCCTGCCGCCTGTGGCCCTCGGCAGCTTGCCCCACCCGGCCGGGAACGTGGTGTACATGGCCGGCGGCAGCAGCAGCCAGTCGAGCAGCTCCGCGACGGTGCGGTGCAGCTCGCTCTCGGTCGCCTCGCGCCTCTTCACCGTCGCGCCGCCCGGACAGGTCCAGTGCGCCCGCCTGGTCGAGGTGAGCGGCCGACCCGAGCCTGACCCTTGCGCACGCCACGCATCCAGTCGGACGGAAATGCACCGTCCGACCACGGCATGCGGACGACCGGACCCGTGCGACCGGGGGCCTTGTTGCGTCTGCGCGCCATCAGCGACGACCTCTCGTGCGCCTGCCGCGCCGACCGCGCACGCGCCGGCCTCGCCGTCCCCTGGTGGGTCCGGGCGGCCGCTCGAATTGTGCGCGGACAGCTCGGACTTGCACGCCGGTTCGCGGGCGCCGTGTCCTGAACCGGCCCGCAGGATCGACCCGCGAGCGCGGGCCGAGATTTACTCCTCGCGGCATCAAATCCTCCTGCCTTTGCGGTAGCTGTAGAGGCGCGGCCGCCACTTCGGCAGCCGCCAATTCTTGAGCCGCAACGCTCGTCGCAGATTCAGCGACGCGCGTTGCAACGGCCTCGCCACTACCGCCTCCGTCGACGGGCTCTGATGCGCCGCGCGCGTCGTGTCTGTTTCAGTCGTCGAGCCATTGCTCTTCTCCCGTTGCTGGGGTGGACGTTGAACGCATTTACGCTCCGAACAGTGTACGCTCTTCTGCACCGACGTGTAATCGCTCGATCGTAAAGTCGGGCGAGTAACTTTCGAGATCAATGGCGGCCGCGATACCTCCGCCTTCTAGTGGCTGTGGTTGCATGTCGTAGCGCTTACCGGGCGCGAGCTGGAAGCCGATGTCCTGTACCCCGGCCGGGACATTGCCGGCGCCCGTGCGCACGACGCCCGTGATGGCCACGCCCTGCCCGCTGTTGTCGTAGACCTCGAGGAACAGGCGCTTGAAGTTCTTGATGACCAGCCGCGCCATGCCGCTTCCGCGCAGATACTTTGTCGACAGCCGCTTGATCAGTTGCGGATCCGGTTGCGCGAAGAGCTGGTAGAGGTTCGTGCCGTCTGTTCCATAAGGCGTGATAATGGAATCCTGCTCGTAGTGTCCGATGTGCGTCAGCTCGAGGCCCTGTGAGGCGACGGACCAGAACTGTTTGCCCTGCACCGGGTGCCACATCAGCAGCAGCGAGCGCGTGCGGCCCCACGGATCGGTGAAGCGGCCGTTGCAGAGCACGACCTTGAAGCTGAACATCGTCGCGGTGCACATCGTCGGCAGGTACTGCGAGCTGTCGAGCGTGTTGTAGATCTCGGTGACCTTGTTGCCGATCTCCTGTGCCTCACCGCCGGTCATCAGGAAGATGCCGGCGCCGTTCCACATCGTGAAGTATCGGCCGATGCGGCCGACCGGGCGCGGGAATCTCTGGCCGGTCTGCGGGTCGATGTTCGCGTAATTGAAATTCGTCGTGAACGGCGATTCTGGGCTGCCCTGGCCGGTGAGCTGGATGTTGCTGATGACGTCCGTGCTCGAATCGCCGAAGCAGAAGAGGTATCCGGCGCTCGCCGCGAGATCCATGTAGCTGTACGTCAGCTTGTTGCCGAAATAGCCGAAGCTGCCGCCGCCCGATGCGGTCGAGAAATCGGCGCCGTTCGACGGCGCCGAAAACGAGATCACGTCCTTGCCGGCGACGAACAGGCGGGATTGGTATACCTCCATGCAATAGATTCCTGGCAGACCGACCGGCATCGGCGGGACCGGCGCGGCCGGATCCGTCTCTGCCAGGTCGGTCAGCCAGTCCGGTGCCGGATCACCGGGACGAGAGAGTGTGGTCCCTGACCACGCGTACAGTCCCTTCGGCGAGCCGAACAGCACACCGCCCGACTGGCCGGCCACGGAGCCGAAGAAACGCGGCCGCCAGACTACCGCCGAGGCCCAATACTGCGGAGCGATCGGGGTCCAGATATCACCGATATCGACCGGGGGGTCGTGGTTGTCGAGGTCGACCTGTACGACGTGACCGTTGGAGAGGAACATCCATCCCAGACGGCCGCCGAACTGCGGGCCAGGTGCGGCAAACTGCGGTGTCGGGTGTCCGATGAACCCGAAGAACATACGCAAAATCTGCGTTCCGGCGGGTGCGGTGTAGAGTGCTGGGCCATGTCCCCAACACGAACGGAGGTTGCCGGGACCAACCGCGAAGAAGTTTTCATTCCACCACTCCTCCTGATCGTCGATCGTCCCTCTGCGCGCCTGTTGGTTCAGTCCCTTCCACTCCTCCAGCGTGGTGAACTCTGGCGCGTTTGCAGACTGAATCGGCATGTCCGTGCTATCCTGGCGGTGCGCCGACGGGGTGCATCCCGCCGACGCACCTGACCACTGATCTAATGGAGCGTAGAGCAATGGCCGAAGAAGACGCTACCACGGTTGCCGATCCTCTCATGCGTAACCTCGACATCCGTGAGAAGCTTGCACACATCGATCAGATGCTGGCCGACCACGATCGCAAGCGGCAGGAGATAACGTTCGCGCCGTGGCAGATCGCCGTAACCACCATCGGTGGCGCCGCTGCTCTTTTTGCCGCTGGTGCTGCATTCGTAAAACTCTTCGGTTAGGCACTGCGTATCGTTGCGCCGTATGCCGTCTGAATCATCTGCGGGCACACCACGGCCGCACACATCGGCAAATCGGAATTGAAGAGCTGGGACATAGCAGCTGCATCCTCGCGCCGCTGTTGCTGCATCAAGCACAACACCGCTGCCCAGTAGCTCACCGCATCGCTCCACGGGTACGGGATCGGCTCCGGATCGTTATCCGTGAGCAGCGGCGCCGGCACGCAGGTGAGATCGACATCGAACGGCATGATCTGCGAGGGGATCGGTGCGAGATAGATCGAGCCCATGGGGCCGGCGCCGAATTGCGCCCACCATCCCGGCTCGCTCAGCACGCCGTAGAACGTGCCGTTGTAGATCCTGAAGCGGGCCTGGAAATCGGTCCATATCAAGCGGCGCCACATCGGCTTCCAGCCACCCTTGCCGATCGCCATGGCGAGCGAGCGGCAATGCAGCACGCTCTGTGCTCCCGGCATCTTCTCCTGCACGAACGATTGCCAGTCGCTGAACGGGTAGACCTCCTTGCCGCGCTCGGTCTTCGTGTCGCTGACCAAAACGCGGATGCAGCCGCTCGCCCCCGCGACGCGCCGCCGCGCACGGTTGATGTAGTTCGTCAACGTTGGGATCGAGAAGAACTGACCCTGTGCATCGTTCAGCAGATTTTGCGTTTCGGTGATGTAGGTCGCCAGCACGCCTACCTCCGACGACGCCGTCGTGTGGTCGAAGGCGGATCGCCCTCCGGTGCCACGGACTCCTCCAACGATGACGATGCGACCTCGGGGGGCGGCGGCAACCCCCAGCCGCCGATGAAAATATTCTGCGTTGTCGGTGTTTGCGGCGGCCGCATGTCGCCGATCATCATCTGATTGACGAACACGATCGGTGGCACCGGAAACGTCGTGGTGAAGGCGGGGAACTCGCCCGGATTGTCACCGCCGATGGTCGGGGTGTCGTACTCGGGCCCGCCGCCGGGTGCGACTACAGGACCGACTAGGACGCCGACCGGAACCTTGCCGGCGGGCGGCGGGGTTGGTGGCGGGAAAGTCGGGGCCGGGCCTCCCCCTTGGCCGATCAGCGGCGGGGGCAGGATCGGCGTAAAGGCGGGGAAGAGGGATTCACCAGCCACGACACCAGCACCGCGGTGGAGGAGGAGGACACGGTGGTCGCGGACGGGGATCGGAGCCGGTGATCAGCCCCGTGCCCGGCGCGCGGGTCTCGCTCTCGAACCGCCACGGGAGGCGCGGGAATGGCCAGCGACCGGTGAGCCATGGCGAGCCCGGCTGCGGGAGTCGGGCGTACGGCGGGTCGAGCAGGTGCGACCCCGGCATGACGTAGTGCGGCGGGCGCGGCGGCAGCGCGATCGCGCGCGGCGGCGCCGTACAGGGTGGCGGCCGGGGCGGTGAGACGCGAACCGGGCGGGGCGGACGTCCGGGCGGTGGGAACATCATGACCTCATGGTGGTGTCGGTGGCGGCGGTGGCAGCGGCGGTGGCCCAGGCGGGAAGTTGGCGGCGCCGCCCGTGATCCCCTCAATGATGATGCCGGTGGAAGGTTTCGAGCACACGAGGTTGAGCGCCGTGAGCGACAAGCCCACGCTGGCGATCTGTCCCTGCGGAATCGTCGAGTACCACCCGGTCCACGCGAAATTGGCATCCTCGTGGATCACCAGGGTGATGTACTTCGAATTGAAGCCGTATGCGGTGCCGACCGGGCAATTGAGATCGAAGAAGATCGGCGTGTCGCCGAGGAGCAAACCACGGAAACCGGAATTCACCGGATCGTCCTTGCCCCAGCGCGAGCTTGGGTCGTTGTTGTAGCGCTCGACGGTCATGAAGTCGGTCAGCAGCGTTGTCCAATCCTCCAAAGAACAGACGACAAAATCGAGTGCCTCACCTCCGGAGTTCTTCACCGCACGCAGCAGCATCGGGATGAATGTCGCGCGCGTGAGAATGCCGCCGGCCGCCGCGATGCGGAGGCCGCGCCAGGTCGGATACGTTGCGCGATCGAGACCGCCGTAGATGCCGCTGTTGCCATACGCATCCTGCAGGCTGAACATCTGCAGCACGTCGGTGACCGGCGGTCCGAACAAGGCGTTTGCCAACGCGTTGAGCGCAGAGTTCTTCAGATCGTTGAGCTTCAGCATGAGGCGCGACGCAACGGCGATTGCATCCTGCGTTACGAGCTGCTCGAGGCCGAGCGAATTAACCGGCGTCGCCAGCGCGCACATATTGAATTCTGCATTGAGAGTCGCGGCGACATCTGTAGGCAAATTGAACTGTCCTGCCGGCCCGATCCAGCTCGACGCAACGTACTGGCCTGTCTGCACCGGCTGCGTATATGGCGACACACCGCCCGATGCGCGGATGGCATTTCTGAGCAGAAGCGCCAGCAACGGGTTCTGTCGATACAAAAGAACAACAACCATCTGCGCGAACACGCGACGGATGGTTGCTTGCAGCTCCAATCCCGTGGGGCCGGACGGGATGATGCCTGCGCCCAATATCGGCATGGCTTACCTCTGTTCTCTCTCTCGCCGCTCGTCGTTGCGGATGGCTTGAAGGATCTGCGTGCGCGCCCAGCCTTCGGGATCCTTGGCAACCTCGGCGAAGCCTTCCTGTTGGCGGTGGTTCCAGAAGTGATCGCCGCCGTAGGTCGCGTCGGATGGTTTCGGCTGCTTGCTCGCCTTGTAGCTCGCAGCCACCTCGTAGGAGCCGACGTTGTTCTTCACCATGAACTCCTCGAGTTCTTTCATGCCGTCGTCGGTGAACCCGTACTGCTGCTGGATCTCAGCGCGCTCCTTCTTCCAGGCCTCATCCTCGGCCGCCTGCTTGGTCGCGGCCTCGGCGTCCTCTCGCGCTTTTTTCTCCGCGTTGAATCGCGCGTCGACTTCATCGCGGATGTCGAGTTCCGGGATCTCGAGGTTGGGGTACTTGCGCTTCGCCAGGCGCTTGGCTTCCTTGCTCAGCGCGGGATCGTTCCAGATCGACTCGGCAAACGCGGCGGTGTGTGAAGCCACCATCAGCTTGTTGTATTCCTCATCGGAGATGGTGGCCATCAGTGACCTCCGTCGAACATCCGCGCGAATGCCCGCGCCGCCGCGCTCGGATCTTTCATCGCGCAGTCGAAGCAGACGTTCTCGTGATTGGGTCCGTAGGGCCGCAGCTCGTCGTGCTTGCCGCAGAACGCACACACGCCGTCGAACGCATGGGGATCGCGGCGGTCCATGATCACCATGTTGCCGCGTCGTTTGAACAGCTTGGCTTTCGTCATGTCAGTTGTTGTTGTTCTTGCCGACGATCGCCGGCTGGAGCGGCACGCCGCCCTCGGGCTTCGGCACGATCGCGGGGATCGCCCCCCACTCGGAGACCTCGCTCTGCGTATCCACCTGCAGGATCGTGCGCGGCGGTGTCTCGGGCGGGGCAGTAATTGGCGGATCGTAGCTACGGTTTTGACTCATGATATCAATGCCTTAGCTCTGTTGTTGCGAGATGCCCGACGGTTGGCATTGATGCGATCTTTGTTCGCATCGCGAGAGTAATTGAAGTTGTATCCCGTCTTTTCTCGCCATTCCTTTGCGCGCTTGGCTCGGCGACGCCATTTCCCTCTCCCCGGCTCAAAATCGGGAGAGTGTACCACCCACTTGCGCGGCGGAACGGCGCCATGTGCTAAGCTCCCTTAGCGACTGGCTCTGCTCCGATCAGAGTTGGTGGTTAGGCGTTACGGGTGATTAGGCCATCACCCGTGGCGCCGTTTCTATGCCCCCGGCAGCGGTGTGGCCGGCATCGGGGCTTGCGTCATCATCTGCGGCATTGGTCCTGCTGGGCTGTCGTCACCCGCACCTTGCTGCGGCTGCTGGCCCTGCTGGCCGAGGATTTTCTGGAACATCGCGTTCTGCGTCACGCGCCTCAACAGGTCGCGCAGGTTCGTCTGCTGCACGCCAGCCGTCGGTGATCCCGCCGGCAGGTGTCGGCTCACGCGCGAGAGCGCATTGAGAGCGTCACGATGCAGTGGCGTGCCCGGCTGCAGGCCGGGAAGCGCCTGCTGAATCATTCCGATTGCCTGGAGCAGCATGTTCATGCTGTCAGCCATGTTGCCTGGACCCGGTGCCGAAACCTGGGGCCCCTGCCGCTGGCGGGCTAGAGCAGCCAGAATAGGACCGCCGCCAGCGGCAGGAGGCCCACCGACGGTGCCTGGGCCAGCCGGTGATGGCTCGGTCGGTATACCAGGCGCGGCAGGGGGGTCTTGGTCGCCGATTGCCATGGTCCAAAATCCTAAACCCAGAAGTGTCGCTTAGGCAAATCGCAGTTCCATTCTGTAGGATTCACGACCGACCATCGCGCCGTCGCCGTCCTCCCCTACCGCCCCGCTGCGGTAACTGGATCACGTCGCGCACCAGCTCCTCCTGCTTCTCCTGTGCCGCTTGCTGCGCCTGTGCCTTCTGCCGCTGACGCAGTCTTGCCAGCAGAAGCTCGGCGCCGGGCGGATGGAGCATGTGGATGAGATCCTCGGCATCGACGGCGCCAGCGCGGGCCAGTGCGATCGCGACCTGGCGGTTGTCCTCGGCAAACGCGGGCGAAGCGCTGTGGCTGTCGACTTGGACCTGCACATCGCCGGGAAGCTGCGAGAGCAGAAACTCCTGGCCCTTGTCGGTCGTGTAGATCGACGCATCCATGGCCTGCATGATGCGCAGCCCGAGGTAGCCGCAGTCTGCGAGCTGGCGCTCGATGCGCGCAGCCTGATCGATCAATCGGGGACTCGACGTCCTGACCAGGGTCTGCGCGTGAACGCCAGCTCGCACACCGGGCTCACCCTGCCCGGACATGATCGGCGAGAACCCCGAGGCCTCGTCGAACATCTGCCAAATCAGCTCCAGCTCTTCCTTGAACGTCTCGGGTGGCGGCTCGAGGAGGCGCTGCGCCTTGGCGTTGGGATTAGGGTCGTTGATGAAGCCGCCTTCGGAAATGATCTTGAAATACTGCTCCTCGGTCACCGACGAGAAGCCGCTCAACACCTGCGGCGCAGAGACGTTGCGGTCCCACATCACTTTGAGGTCGCGTAGTCGTTTGTTGAGGATGTCCTGCAGCATCTGCACGTCGGCGATGTGCGAACGGCCCCAGAAATAGCCGGGGGTCGGTTGCGCCTGGACCTTGATGAATGGAGCGCGGCCGGGCACGCGAGAGAGATTGCGTCGTGTGTTCTCACCCTCGACGATGATGTCGGGGTAGATGAGCTGGAACGTCGAGTAGTCGTCGCGGTCTGCGTCCTTGAGCCAGAGTTCGCAGAACTTCACCGTCTCCTGAAAGCGGGTATTCGGCCGCCATGGCGTCGGCACCGGAAACACGTTGACGATGCCGCCGGCCTCGGGATTGACCGAGGTGGCATCGCCCAGCGGTTGCAGGCCGCCGACCACGATCTGGTGGAAGTAGGTCGGCTGCTCGTCCTCCTTCTTGCCGGCCCGCGCCTCGAGGATTCTGTCCATGATCGTTTTGCGGCTGGGGTGACCGCTTTCCTCAAGCATCGAGCGCACGCGCGAGATCGTCGGATAGCTGACGTGGCAGAGACCCTCCTGCTCCTCCAGCGAGAGGATCGTCTCGCCGAGCACGCCGAAATTCTGCGGGTGAACCGGGGCGATCTTGAACGCCTCACCGTCAGGCCGCAGCTTGAGCAGCTGGCAGCCGTTGATCAGTGACCACACGACCGCCTCGGCGAACGTGATGTCACTGTCGGTCTGCTTGAAGTCGGCCGAGAGCTTCTCGCTGACGAGCTGGGCGCGCTCAAGCACGTCGTCGGGCTTGCCGCTGTCGAATATGCACTGGAAGCGCACGTCGGTCGGCTGCATCAGGAAGCCGGCGAGCTTGTCGATGAACGCCTTCACCTTGTTGTAGATGGCCGCGCGGCTGTCCTGGGTGCCCTGATAGTAATATTGCGAGGCGCGCGTGTAGACCATGCCGCGCTCATTGGCGCTGCCCATGCACTCGTCGGTCGTTTCGGTCAGAAACTTCTGCAGCGAAAGCTTCTCTTTGGGGATCCGCAGCATCACCAGACCTTGTGTGATCGCCGTTTGCTGATCTCGATGAGATCGGGCTCGGCGCCGCTCTTGAGATTCGCCTGCAACACATCGAGGCCATCACCGTATCGCTGGCGCACCTGGCGGCCGAGCGCCATCGCGTGCTGCATGGCCTGCGGCGTGATCGCGCTTCCGTCAGCCGCCTTGCCCCAGCTCGACGGGTTGCTGTCTCGGTAGCGGACGTTGGGCGTGGCGTCGTGCCGATCGCGCTGCATGTCAGCGACGTGATAGTCGTTGGCCGCGATGTCCTCGGCGAGCGTGGTAGCACGCGCCCGTGGCGAGCCGACGATCCTCGGCGGGACAAACTCCTGGCGCATCGCGGCCGCCGCACACTCTGGGCACTCTGGCGGGGGCGCCTCCCAGTCCTCGGCGGAGAGCATCACCTCAAGAAAGTGATTGCACTCACTGCATGCGTACGTCCTGACGATCGGCATCCTTGCACCCCATGATCAGCACGCGCGGATCGTCCACCCGGCCGGCGGCGGTGATCGCACAGCTTTTCCCGCAGGTATGGCAGAGCACGATCCACAGACCGCAACGCGGCGCCGGATAGGGCAAGCCGACGTTGCAGTGGCGGTCCTCCTCGGCGCAGTCCACGACGACCATGCCTTCGGGATATTTGGGATCCGGCGGGCATCGCGGCTCGCGGCCGCGATCGACGAAGTAGACGTCCATGTCGGGCTCGGCCATCAGTAATTCCCTCTCACATAGGCGTTCCAGTAGGCGCCGATCGAATCGGCGGTGACGAAGCGGTGGTATTCGATCGCTGGAAAGTTCTGGAGCTGGTAGCTGCGGCCATCGGTGAACGTGATGCTGAGCACCTCCTCCTCCTCGTCGTAGTCGAGGCGCGCGATCGCGCTGCTCGAGACCGAGACCATCAGAACCGCTCCCGGCGCGACTGGGACTTGCGATTGATGTTCTGCATGTGCTGACTGAAAGCGAACGACAGCACCGCACCCGGATCGCTGGGTGGTTTGTCGTGGACGCTGGCCCACGTCAAATTGCGGGCGATCAGGCCGGGGCGCCTCCACTCAATCCAGGCATGATGCGCCAAAACAAGCGCCGACACCAAATCGTCGTTCTCGCCGGTATCCGGGCCCGCACCAATCCAGCCATCGTCCTCGACGATCGCCTGCATCTGCTGAATCAGCCGCAGCGAGCGCACCTCGAGCCGGCGCAGCATGAGGCTGTCGCGCAGCTCGCTGTAGATCATGTGCTTGTTGTCTTGGTTGGTCTTCCAGTTGATCACGTTGCCCGCGCCGCCCATCGTGTCGGCGCGCTTGTAGAGGAACCACCGGATCGAGCCGATCATCGACAGGATATGGTCTTGGTTGGGCATCGCCTGGATGATGCCGCGCTCGGCGAGCTGGCGCAGATTGCGCACCTCGGGCATCACAGCTGCGCCGACGCCGCTGACCTCCAAGTTCGCTAAATGATCCCGATACGCGCCAGCCAGGTGCGCAAGAACCCACGCCAACTGATAGGTGAGCGGCCGGTTGCTTTGAAACTCTGCCACCTGCACAACTCGATCGGCGTAGCAGCGCAGCACCTCGATCGCGTGATCGTTAGCCTCCCCTCCTCCCCCGCCACTCGGATCGATGCCGAGCACGTACACGCCAGTCGGATCGGGAGGTTCCCATACGCGGAGCGTTGCGCGATCGCTGCTCTTCGTTTGCTCAATGCGCGAACCGAGAAACTTCTCCTCGAACACATATTCGTACCCCTTGTACGGAGCACCCTCTGCCAGTGCCTCGCCGATCTCCAGCGTTCGTTGCGCCGGGAAGAAGCCTGAGCCCGAGGCGATGAAGCACTCGCGCTCATGCCATGGGTAGTGGCGCAGCATGTACTCCTCGGCCGAGAACTCGGATTCGCGCCGCCACCACGCGATCTGCTCGGGCTTCACGACGATGCCGTATTGCTGCTTGACGTAGCGGGCTCGGGCCAGCTCTTCGTCGGACAGCCGGCCGTCCCAATAGACGCGATAATCGGGGTCGCTCTTGGGAATCGAGTAGGTGGGGTTTGACCAGAAGCCACAGAAGATGAACCGCATATGGCGGTCGGCTTTGGCCTGCTGGCAGTGGTTGTAGAACCAATTAAATCCGTTCGCGATCGACTCCCACACGTACAGCCGGTGCGGATTCTGCCGGGCGAGCGAGGCCTTCAGCGATTCGACGCCAGCCAGCGAGCGCCACAGCGAGCACTCGGTCGCGTGCATCATGTTCAGGGCGCGCGACGCACCGAGGTCAGGGTTATTAGCCGCCGCCATGAGATCGAGGACCGAGCGGTTGGCGAACGCCATCCCGTTCCGATTGTTCGTGACCAGCCGGTGTTCCGGCCCGCGCCACTCCGCAGGAAGTGTCTCGAGGAGAGCCGCAAAAATACGACGCAGACGCTCGAGGTTATCCGTGCGATCCGCAATGATTGCGCCCTGAACGCCAGGATTGGCCAGAGCCCAAAACAGCTCCACCACGGAGCAGACGGTCGTGATGGCGACCTGGCGGCACTTGAGGACAACGAACTCATGCACGTCCTCCTGAAGGCCCTTGGCGATTGCGTCGATGATCATGCGCTGCGATTGCCACGGCTCGACGTGGGCACGGCCCTCTTCTTTGGTGTCGATCTCAACGGCGCTTAGGAGCTGGTAGATGCCCTGCCGGATCGATGGGGTGGCCATCGCTGATCTGTGTCTGCAGGAATATGTCGCCGTCCCGACGGTGCCACTGACCGGACAGGTAGACCTGATGCGCGTCGGACGGCGGCGTCAGGGCGCGCGGGCGGGGCTGCAACAGCGGCTTGAGTGCCTCGGCGATCTTGTCGAGCGCACGCTCGATCTCGCCCACGGAGGCCTCCAGCGGGCGAGAATCTTGCGGAGCAGCTTTCGGAGCTTTGGCCATAGGGGAACCGGCCGCCTCTGTGCTAAGTTATAGCACAGCGCGGCCCAGTGGAAACACGGGGGTGCGTTTAGACGGGGCGGCCATTCCCCTCCCTGAGATCCCCTAGCCGAGCTGGCCGCCTCGTCGCCCTACAGGCCTTCATATGAGCCGCTCCCCCAAGCAAATTTTGCGGTAGTCCTCGACGATTGCTTCCATGCACTTGATCTCGTGCTCGGCCATCTTTTCCGTCATCGTGCCGGCGCGCACGCGACCGGGATAGACGCGGCGCCGCAGGGCCAGCTCGCGCTCGGCGCAGCGCATCTTGTCGTGCTCGGTCACATTCTGACGATCGATAGGGTCCATCACAGGTCAGGCTCCTCAACAAGATCGAGCCGTCTCTCGATGCGTCTGATGCGCCTTTCGTACATGTCCAGGCGAGCATTGAGAGTTGCCACCTGCGTGACGAGGAGCCCAAGCACAGCTTCCATGCTCGTGACGCGAGCCGCGAGATTATCAAGGCGCTCGATTGTCGTGTCGAGCTTGCGGCCGAAGTCACGCAGGTGGCGTAGCACGATGTCGTCAGGTCCGTTGTCGGTCATGCCATCTCATCCTGCATGGTCTTGTTTCGCTGGCGATCCAGCATCATCGCCGCAACCGCGTCGTCGGTCGCCAGCCGCTGAGCGTCGGCTTGGCTCGCGACCTCGACCAGCTCGGGTCGCGTCGTGAACGGATAGTGTCCGCGGACATCCAGCCGCATGCTGCCGACGTAGAGGGTTAGGGTGCCCTCCTGATCGCGCACCACGTAAATGCGGTCGCAATCGAAGATCGAGACAGAGTGGACATGGGCTTCAGGCATTGGTATTCTCTCCTGATTCGACGACATAACGGGCTTCTTAGGGCGCCGAGAGCCTCATCCGGCGCCCTATTTTCATGCTGGCGCGGTCTCCCGGGGTGTGATGCCGGCGGCCTTAAACGCCTCATCTGTTGGTTCCTCGGCGCGTGACCAGAACCGGTCTATCGCCTCAAGCAACGCAAATTGCGAACCACGCGGCATTGCTTGAATTGTCCTAGCTAACTCGTCGCGATCGGTTCCCCATTTCTCCGACATGCTGCTGTCAGCGTCGTGGATGTTGGCCCACACCATCGAGGCACTCATCAACGCGGCTCCGGTCGACAGCTCCATCCCGTTGTTGCAGTCCATGATCATGCACCATTGAGCGCGCGTGAACGGCATGTTGCGCAACTCCGCTTGCATTAACGCGTTGTAGCGATCACAGACCGTGTTCAACCGGCCGCTTCTATTCTCGGCATAGCGTGGCCCAAGGGCAGAAAGCGCCTCGATTACCGGCGGGCCTGCATAAATGCTAAATCGTTCAGCCATATCATTCTCACTCTCTGACGAGGTATGAAGCTGGGTGTCCGTTACGACTTCGATCATACTCATGTATTACCCGCTGTCAAGCTGAGGCCCAGCCCATCAATAGTTCGGGGTGAGCGAGGGGCTCAGCGTTATTGAGTTGGAAGGCTAGAGCGTTGGCGCGGTCTAGGGCCTTGGCGTAGGCGCAGCGA
>Ga0126384_10000260_pt1 | contig 27868 bp, 19 predicted proteins | sample PanSoiMetPlot_36_FD_92543 | JGI IMG/M metagenome (GOLD analysis project Ga0126384, IMG submission 92543) | Tropical forest soil microbial communities from Panama - MetaG Plot_36 | ecosystem: Environmental > Terrestrial > Soil > Tropical forest > Bulk soil | place: Panama | collected 2016-02-17 | reverse complement strand
GATCTTGATCTCCGGATCCGGCGCATTCGACATGGCGGCGACCGCTTTCGCCGTTCGCTCGATACCTGCGAGCATCTTGGCGCGCACCTCCGGCTCGAAGCTGCGGATGGTGCCTGCCAGTTCTACATCGTCGGGAATGATGTTCGCGGCGGTGCCGCCGTGGATCGTACCGATGCTGACAACGCCAAATTCGGTGGGGTTCTTTTCGCGGCTGATCACACTCTGAACGTCAACGATAAAACGCGCGGCGATCATCACAGGGTCGATAGTCGCCTGCGGCGCGGCGCCATGACCCCCGCGGCCACGGAACTTGATGTAGAGGCCGTCGGAGTTCGAGGTGCCGATCCCGACACGATAGAGCACGTTGCCATGGGCGAAGGCGCCATTTGCGTGCAAAGCAAAGCCGAAATTGGGCTTCGGAAATCGCGTGAATAGGCCGTCCGCCAGCATGGCCTTGGCGCCCGACCCAATTTCCTCCGCCGGCTGGGCGATGAACATCATCGTGCCGCGCCACTGATCTTTTAGGCCAACCAGCGTCTTGGCCGTTCCCACCCAGCTCGCCATGTGAATGTCGTGGCCGCAACTGTGGGCCACGAAAGTTTCGCGCCCCTGCCAGATCGTCTTGTCGCGGCTGGCATAGGGAAGGCCGGTCTTTTCTTCCATCGGTAGCGCATCGAGTTCGGTGCGCACCATAATGGTGGGGCCATCGCCATTTTTGTAAAGCGCAACCAGGCCGGTCTTGCCGACGTGCTCCGTCACTTCGAAGCCTAGCGCCCGCATTTCGGCAGCCAACTTAGCAGCGGTCTTCTCTTCCTGAAAAGCAATTTCGGGGTGAGCGTGAATGTCCTTGTAAAGTGCGTCGAGTTTTGGGTAGTCGCTCTCCACTGACCTCTCGATGGCGCTCTTTAGGCTGACGACATCAAGTTCAGCCTGGGCTCGTAGCGGCAGTGAGGCGCAGAGCGCGGAGGACGCAAGCAGCGTTACGAGAACTTTGGTCATAGCTAATCGCTCCGACTTAAGCCTGAATATTGACCAGAATATCCTTCTACATTGCCGAGCCAAGCTCGATAAAGCAGACAAGAAGGTCGGAAATGACTACGTGAGCCGGGAGCGAATCTCCATCGGCCACGACAGATGCCGCCGGCTTATGCGAAGCCCCTTTCGGCAGAGCCATAAGAATGACTCCCATGACGCGCACGCGACCGCCGCAGTTTGCTTAATCCCTCCGATTTTTCAAATCTCGTTATTCGGTGTGGTAGAAAGACATCCCCCTGAGTTGCGCTGACTTGCATGCTTATCGCATCTCTTCGTCGAAGATGACCGTCCGAAGGCTGTATTTCATTCGGAATATATGACAACTGCCCACTATCGACTCTTTGAAAACCAGCTTTGGCCCAAGTGAAAGGGGGTCATAAAACTTGCTGCCGTTGTTGGCCACGGCAATCTCTACCTCCGACCTCTCCTCATCAAGCGCGTCGAGAATCTCATGTTGCAGAACCAGCGCGCCGGAAGCGCCTGCCCATCGGGTGAACGAATATGGCATTGCAAGAAATCGAGGCCTTCCGGATCGGTCGCTTGGAGCACGGATGTCATTTTATCTGATATGAACCAATGGCCGGCAGGGTTCTCCAAATCCCAGTAAACGGGCCCCAGCCTCGCATCGCACATGAACACTGGCGCCTCGGGGAAATCCCGAAACGGTACCTCCGGCTTCAAAAAAGCGGTCGTTCCGCAGGGGTTGCGTCTGGACGCCCATAGCCAGGGAAAAGCTTGTCGCCATTTAGTAGCGTATATCTATCGGCAGTCCCAGTCACCAACATCACGATCCGGGTGTTTGAGATCGTGTTTGGGCGTCAGCCAGCTGATCCGCATTGGAGAACGTCACGTGCACCTCCCGGCGGACTGCGAGCTAGTATGGGAACTCACTCAACTCCGATCTTTGCTGTCTCGATTACGCTCTTCCACTTCGCGGCGGTCGCTTTGAGCCAAGTTGCGGCTTCTGCGGCGCTGCTCCCGATGGGTTCGAGCTCTTGGGAGCGAAGCTGTGTTTGAACGTCGGGGGATTGCACAATTCGCACAACGCTGTCCTCGAGCACCGACCGAATTGACGTTGGCGTTTTGGCTGGGACCAGCATGACCAAAGAGAACCCAACGTCGAACCCCGGATAACCCGCTTCGGCGACTGTCGGCACGTCGAGCGCCCCCGGGGAGCGTCGCGAACTCGAGACTGCGAGTGCCTTCAGTTTGGCTTCTCTGACTAGCGCAACGACGCTCGGCGTCGCTAGGAAGCCTGCTTGCACGTGTCCTCCCACGAGATCTGCGAGAACCTGTGGGTTGCCTTTGTATGCGACATGCACAACTTCGAACCCAGCCTGTATGCGCAGCGATTCCAATGTCAGGTAGCCGGGATTGCCCTTCGCGCCACCGCTACCGTGCGTGACTCGGTTTTTCTTTGCAAAATTGACGAAGTCCGCGAGGGAGTTCACGGGGACGGAGGGGTGGACGACGAGCATCTGAGAGAAGCCCGCGACAATCGAAATCGGTACGAAGTCACGCTCCGGATCAAATGGCAGCTTCGGGTAGAGCACCGGATGTGCGGTCAGCGGCGTATCGAGCACGAGAAGTAGGGTATGTCCATCCGGCAGTGCCTTGGCGACGGCTTCAGTACCAAGATTGCCCGCAACGCCGGCTCGGTTCTCAACAATGAACGGCTGCTTAAGACTTGCAGAAAGATTTTCCGCCAGTAGACGCGCCGTGAAGTCCAGCGGTCCACCGGCTGGAAAGGGCACGACTACTGTAACCGTGCGGATCGGATAGCTCTGAGCGAGAGCGAATGAAGGGCAGCGCAAACCTAGGACACCTGCCAAGGCGACGAGCAGGAGGAGTGTGGGAACAGAAGAATATGTCCCTCGGGCAGACATCATGGCGGCATACTCCACCTGGACGTGGCGCAACACTATCGCAACCTGATATAACTGAGTAATCATAAGACGTGATTGCCACATATCTGTTCTTATATGGTGCGCGATGCACTGGGACGAGCGCATTGGGCGTCGACTCAAGTTGCGGGACCTCCATATCCTGCTCGCAGTGGCGCAGCGCGGCAGCATGGCAAAGGCGGCCACCGAGCTTGCAATGTCTCAACCGGCCGTGTCCAAGGCGATCGCAGATATCGAACGCGAACTTGGCATCCGCTTGTTGGACCGCACTCCGCGCGGCATCGAGCCCACCACGTTTGGGCGAGCGCTTATCAAGCGTGGTCTTGCCGTCTTCGATGAGCTAAGGCAGGGTGTTCACGAGCTCGATTTCTTGCGCGACCCGTCAGTCGGCACACTTCGGATTGGCAGCTCGGAGGGGATGGCGGCGGGGTTGCTGCCCGCGATTATTGACCGCATCCTGCAGAGCCATCCCCGCATCGTCTTCAATGTCATCCAGGCAGTGTTCGCCTCGACACAGTATCGCGACCTTCGAGAGCGAAGTGTTGACCTGCTCCTGGGGCGCGTCTTTGCTCCCTTCGAGGAGGATGATCTAGCTGTAGACGCGCTTTTTGAAGATCAGGTGGTGGTCGTTGCGGCCAAGCGCAGTCCACTGTCCCTTCGCCGCCGACTATCCCTGGCGGATTTGCAGGAGGAGAGTTGGGTTCTACACCCACCCGACACCCCGGCGGGCCATCTTGCAGCCGAGCTTTTCCAGACTGCCGGGTTGAACGTGCCGCAAGCACCGGTGTTGACGCTCTCAATTCACGCGGGCTTGAAACTCGTCTCGACCGGCCGGTTTGTTGCCTTTCTGCCGTCGTCCGTGCTGCGCTTCGCAGGTAAAGACTCGGCGCTATGCGTGCTGCCGATCAAACTGCCAGCGCAGCCTCGCACCGTCGGTATCATCACGCTCAAAAATCGGACGCTCAATCCAGTTACCGAGCTGTTCATCAAGTGCGCCCGGGAAATGGCGCGAGCAACGGCAGCAAAGACGCGGAAGGTCAGCTGACAGTCAGTCTCTACAAATCTAGGCCCCAAGAGCATCGGTCAGTCAGTGCCGATTTTTTGGCTCATGCACTGCAGCAGATGCCATCGGCCACAGAGCTCTGCAATCGCTGAAGCTGCGCTCCGGAACCGAGGGCATCGCACCGCGTCGCCACTGAGCCGGGGGCGTGTGTTATCTCTCGCCATCACCGCCATTCTCGCAACCAAGAGTCAGCTCTTCGTTCCCGTGCGCAACATGAAGTTGTCGTACGTGAACTCGGCGACTTGCCACCACAGATACGCCTCGTTGCGAAATGCCACGATAGACTCCCAGACCTTCTTGTAGTCTGGGTTCGCAGCCGACGTCTCAGCGTTCACCTCTTGGGATGCCTTCAGGCAGGCTTCCATGATGGCCTGAGAGAAGGGACGAAAATGCGTGCCGGCCGCTGCGAGCCGCTTCAATGCCGCTGGGTTGCGGGCATCATATCTCCCGGTTTGCTGGATGTTTGTGAACCCTGAGGCCGCCGTGACAATCGCCTGATAGTTTTTCGGCAGCTCGTTCCACTTTTGCAAATTGATCATGAAGTGATTGGCCGTGCCCCCCTCCCACCAACCAGGATAGTAATAGTATGGGGTAATCTTGTAGAAGCCGAGCTTCTCGTCGTCGTACGGGCCCACCCATTCCGCCGCATCGATTGTTCCTTTCTCGAGGGCCGGGTAGATGTCGCCTCCCGCAATCTGCTGCGGCACCACCCCGAGCTTCTGCAGCGTTTTGCCAGCCCAGCCACCGACGCGGAACTTGAGGCCCTTGAGATCTTCGACGGTGTTGATTTCCTTGCGGAACCAACCGCCCATTTGCGCACCGGTATTACCGGCGACGAGTGAGTAGACGTTAAACTTCTTACCGAACTCATTCATCAACTTCAGGCCATCACCATCGTAGAACCAGCCATTCTGCTGCCGCGCATTGAGGCCGAACGGCACTGCGCAGAACAGCGCCCACGTTGGGTCTTTGCCAATGAAGTAGTAGGTGGCGGTGTGGCACATCTCCACAGAGCCGTTCTGCACCGCATCAAGCACCTGTAGAGCGGGGACGATTTCGCCCGCCGCGAAGAGCTGAATTTGGAATTTGTTGTCGGTCGCTTCGGCGATGTATTTGGCCACGGTCTCGCATGCACCGAAGGGGACATCAATCGACCTTGGCCAGCTGGCGACCAGGCGCCACTTGATCTCCGGCATTGACTGCGCGATCGCAGGGGCGGCAACCGAAGCTGCGGCGATACTCGCTGTTGCCGCACTGCTCGCTTTTAGAAAGCGGCGTCTTGATAGCTGAGCCATGCGTTCCTCCTGTTATGCAACGCGACCTCCCATCGACGACCAGCATGGTAGCCCTTCCGCAATCAGGGAACCAGCTTTTCACCCGCCGATGGATGCCGTGGTTCGCGCTGGCGTGGAAGCCGCGGGCATCTCCGCGGTACCCTGCACTGCTGACGGAACTGCTGCACCGTGGAAGTTGGCAATCTGCGCTAGCTGCAGACCATCGCATGTCATATGATCCTGTGAGACAGCGACGCCGTCCGTTCTTTCTGCTGGGTATCCCTGCATAACGCCAGCATGGTCAAGGCTCTGGCCCGTTCCGCCTTGATATTGGAAACGCGGCATGCAATTTGACTTCAGTGTCCATAACCGGCGGTTTCCCGGTGATGAAGACAATGACCGCCCTCATGATTTGCTGCGGCCTGTTTGCGGCGGTGGCGTCCGGCGTTGGCGCAGCGGCTCAGTCAGGATTCCCTATCCATCTGGTCCTCGACATAGGACACCATACGGCTCCCATCGCAGCGCTCGCCTTTTCGCCGGACAGCAAGCAGCTCGTCTCGGCCTCAGATGACAAAACCATCCGGGTCTGGGATTTGGCGTCGCGCCAAACGTTGCGCGTCATCCGTGGTGAAACCGGGCCGGCTGATTTCGGCAAAATCGGTGCAATGGCTGTGGCGCCGGATGGCAGACTGCTGGCGGCAGCGGTGCGTCCGGTGGCGCCGGACAAGGGCCCCGTCATCCGCCTTTACGATTTTGCCAACGGGACACAAATTGGGCTGCTCGAAGGTCACAATGGTGGCATTAATAGCCTGGCCTTTTCGTCAGACGACCGACATCTGATTTCCGGCGGCAGCGATCATACCGCCATCATCTGGGATGCAGACGCGCGTAAAACTGTGCATGTGCTGAAAGAGCACCGCGGCGCCGTTTCCGCAACAGGCTTCACCCCCGATGGCGAGCGCGCCGTTACCGCGTCGCAGGATCACAGCCTGCGGCTATGGCGGGTTGCTGACGGTGCGCTCCTGCGCGAGATGACTGGCCACACAGATGAGGTGGTCAGTATGGCCATCGCGGCCGATGGAACGATTGCCTCGCAGGATAAAACGGGCGCGATCCGCTTCTGGGACAGTAGAACCGGAACATTCATCAAGGCGATAACGCCATTCCCCTGGTCCGGCGCGCTCGCCTTCAGCCCGGATGGCCGCGAGCTGCTGGTGACCTGCGACGACAGCGCCCGGTGTCCGGCGAACCCGCAATATGTCGTCAGCACGGATACCGGGCGGGAGAATGCCAATTACGCAGATCACGACGGCCTTGTCGGCGCCGGCGCCATCAGTCCTGACGGGCATTGGGCCGCGACTGGCGATGACCGGAATATCCACCTCTGGGAGCCTCGGCCCGGTGCGCGGCAAAGGGATGCGAACGGCATTTTGACAACCATCATTCTGGGCGGAGCCGGTAATCCCGTCCTGGCCGCAGCCTTCGCGGCCGGCAGCCCCCCGCAAATTGCCTGGGGCGCGAGCGAAGATATCCGGCTTGTGGAACTGCTAAGCTCGGCTGGCGTGCCGCCGGAAAACGATCGCGGCCCGCTCGAATTTGTGTGGACACTACCTCAGCAAGACGACGGCATCGCTTCGCCGCAGCCCGTGCCAGAAAAGTGGCAACTCCGTTGGATGAACCGTGACGAAGGCCGCTTCGCGCGTGCCGTATCAGTCCACGAGGGGGTGCAGGTTCTCGTCAAGCCTGGCGGCAGTCAAGGGTGGAAGGGCGAGCGGCGTGTATTGGGTTGGGGTCGATATCGGCGGAACGCCATCCTCATCATCCGAAACGGATCGAACACCACTTTGATTGAGCGCAATGCCGCCAGCGGTTCCGGCCATCTGGCGTGCGGCATCACGCCGGACGGCAAAACGGTCATTTCTGGCGGCAAGGATGGTGTGCTTGTCGCCTATGATCTGGAGGGACGCAAACTTGGCGATTTCGTTGGCCACAGCGGTGATGTCCTGGCGCTCGCCCCATCGCCCGACGGCCGTTACCTCGTGTCGGGTGCCAGCGATCAGACGGTGCGGCTGTGGAATTTGCGAACTTACGAGCTGCTGGTTACCTTGTTTTACTCAGCGGATGGCAAATGGGCGATATGGACACCGCAAGGCTATTACGCCGCCTCGCCTGACGGCGGTAAACTATTTGGTTGGCAAATCAACCGCGGACCAGAACGCAACGCGGATTACGTCGCGGCAGAACGCTTGCGAACCAGATTTTACCGCCCTGATATTGTTGCACGGGCGATCATAGTTGGTTCAGCGAAAGAGGCCGCGGCGCGCGCTGGCAATGGTCCCAGTCTAGAGGAATTGCTCAGCGTTTCACCGCCCGGCCGGTGAACTACCCGACATTTGGCACCGTGCCCAAACCGCACGCAGCCTCAAACGAAAGGCTTGCGCTGCCAATCGGCCGTCAGCCCAAAGTATCCGTCAAGCCTGACGGTGCATACTCAGCACTGCCGCTCATTCTCGCCTTGGCATCTCTGCGCGGGAAAGCGTGTTGCCGGCACGGAGAGGCAGCTGCAACAACTTTCGGCGTTTTTCTCGATGACTCATCAGTGCGGGCAAGCAGTGTGGGTCGGATCGAGAATGCGAGCACGTCGGTCGTCAACTCGAGTCACAATGCCGACAAGCTATGCAGTCCTCGAGAGTCAAGTCGGGCCGTTGATTTGGAGTTGGTTAAACTGCGAGCGCGAGACGTCGTAGCGCACACTGAAGAAGCATGCTCCGCCATCTTTCACTATTATGAAAGTGTCGCGCCAGGACTCATCCTCCATCCAACTGCAAAAGCTATTTACAAAAATCCACTTTTTGCCACCAACGCTGTAGCCAAGGTACTGCCGCTTATAGTGTCCAAGCTTTGCGGCAATCACTTTCGCCTTAGGGGTTGCCACGCCCTCCAGGTAGGGCGTCAACTGGACCTCAAGCCGCGCAATCTCTTCGGTAGATGGCGTCCAATACGGCGGTTTAAGTATGTGGTAGGATTTTGCCAAGCGTTCAACCTGCTTCGCCGAGAAGATCACTCCAGTATCGACGAGCTGCGAATGTTCCTGCGACTTTGCAACTCCCGGTGAGGCGAGAGCACTGACGATGCAGACGAAGGTTGCCTCGCAAAGCCAAATTTTGCTGCCCATCATTTCCACGGTCTCGTGAGCCGGTCGTCGCCAAACTCGTTGGCCGCCCATCCCCAGGCGATCGATGGGAAAGTAGCACGCGCTGGTGATCTCGTCGCTGTTCTCGACGGGAATGTTGATGCATCATTCAAAAGCCCGATATCGGAGATTGATGTCCTAAGGTAATTTCTACATCGCAACTGGTAGGCCGCTTAGGCGAGAGCCGCTTCGAGGTTGTGCTCGGTCACCGCGGCCGGATCCCAAAGGTTTCTTGGCACGTCAGCTGCCCCTATTCCGGAGTCGGTCGCGGCGTCGTGGCGGATGGTCGAGCGAGAGGATTGGGCATATGGAGATGAATCGAGACTGGCTTGCTCGCTACCGATCCGGACAGCGCGAGCAGGTGTGGCACGAGCTACGGCAGCTGGGCGCCGCCGTGCGCGAACCCGAGAATAGAGCCGAGGCACAGCTCGTCTGCGACGAGATGGCCGTACGCGCCCGCCACAACATCGAGGTGATCGTGGAACGCCTGACGCAGGACGGCTTCCGGTTCCATTCCAACGACGACGAACAGACACCGGTCACGCCGCACATCCCTCCAACCCTGACCGCCGCCCAGCACGCCGACTGGTTGGAGCAGCGCTTCGGCGCGGTGCCACTGACGCTGCTGTCATGGGTAAGGCTGGTCGGAGACGTCTGGCTGGTCGGCACCCACCCAGAGTGGCCGACGTCCGACTCGGCCGATCCGCTCGTGATCCAAGCCGAAGGCTCGCACCATCCGGAGTGGCCGATCCAGGACCACTTCACCGACAAATGGAAACAGTGGCACGATCACGCTGAGGGAGACCTGGAGTGGGGTCCGTTCATCCTCGACCTCGCTCCTGACCACCTGCACAAGGCGAACGTGAGCGGGGGTGGCCCGTACGGCATGCGGCTGCCAGACGCCTGTGCGGATGGGCTGTTTCGCGCCGAGGCGGGTTTGCCGTTCGTGGAGTACTTGAACTGGGTCTTCCGCAGGGCCGGCTTTCCTCACTTCACCGGCGGCGGCACCAAAGAATGGGAAGTCACATACAAGCGCGGCAGAGACCTCTTGCGACTATGACCTCCAAGCGCATAGCGTTCTGGGTCGGGTAGACCTCGCACGTCTGGCCGCCGGGCTTGGGTCACTCCTCGAAGGATGGGCGACGGTGTCCGAGGACCGATCCGCCGCCGAAGGCCTTGCCCACTGGCGGCCCAGTCACCGTTGCCGGGACCGTGGGCAGCGCAATTTCGTGACCTTACCGCCCGGTGACCCCTGAAACGGAATGGAAGGCGTAGTCCTAGTCATACAACCGCCCTCCCTCCTCAGGTGTTTAGTCGCCCCTTCACGTAGAAATCGAGGATGTTTACCGGGCCGGCGAGTCGAGGCACCCGGGGACCTGGGCTAAGCACATCCGGAATGGTGGGCGAATCATCCGGAACAACGGGCGTGGTGGCCTCCCCGCAACCGCGGCAATTCGGTGCGGTTATCCCTGCGGGACAGGATGCATCGTCACGGTCATGACGGTCGTCTTTTCACCACCCTGTGTTTTGACGACCGAGGTCCTATCCATCCGCCGCACCACACCATCCGCAAGGCCCACCTTGTAGGTAGCTTTGTCGAGATGTTCGATCTTCACCTGCGCCACGGCGTCTAGAAATTTCTTCGAGTCCTGCCCATCCGGTACAAGGCGCTTGACGAATTCCATCGTCACCGCGTTGAGATCTTCAGGCAGCACAGCCAATCGCCATTCAATCGTGGCCAGACCTTTCGCCTTATCGACGGATGCAACCTTGAATGATCCCTTGGCACGCATTTTGACGCCGATTAACGGATTGACGACTTCGTCATCATAGCTCTGCTCTTCGCCGATCCGCGTATTCCGCAATCCTTGAACCATGCTGTAACGGGCGTAGTGGTCGAGAAACAGCGCGACGCCGCTTTCAGGCGTGGCAGCATCATATTGGGAACGCAGCCCGTCGATGAATTGCTTCAGTTGCGGCACGGAGGCAAATTCCGGTTTGCTCTCGGCCACCAGGTCTATGGCCTTTACTGCCAACGCCTTCCACTTTGCGACATCGGGAATGCGCACCGGTGCGCCAGCTTCGTCGGTCTCGAAGGCGAACGACTGACCTTTCGTCGACTCGATGAGCGGCGCCAAAAGCTGGGTCAAGGGCGTATTGCCTTCGATACCTCCGTCACGCAGGATGTAATTAATGCGATAGCCGTTCGCCAGCTTTTGCGCGATCCGGTATTCGCCTCGCTCGCGCGCCACAATCGATTCCGCAATCCGACCGTCTCTTGTCGTCGTGTCGCGCATTTCCATCGTGCCAACCCAGCGGCTGTTGACGACGGGCTGATACGGCAGATCGACAACGCCCTCGGTTTGTTCCTTGCCCAGGGATGCCGTTGTTATGGAGCTGCTCGCTGGCCTTCGCACCTTGGCCCGTGCGGTGCTCACCTTGACAGGCTGTTTGACCGCGGTCGTGCCTGTGCCATCGGCGGTGGTTTCATTGCCCGTACCGGCGCAAGCGGCAAGCAGGACCGAAATGAGGGCGAGGGCAACCATGCCCATGCGCAGCCTTCCGAACCCCTGCCGGTCGACACCGAACAGCGCACCGCCGCGCATGCTGGGTGGTAAAGTGTGAGCCATTCTCATCCGATGAGCCCTCTACGGTGGAACGTTGGAACCACGCCCTCGTCGTCTATTCCAGCCAAGTCTCACTCTCTCCGAGAGCGGTTTCAGGTTGGCGTTCTGCGCAACGTGCGGTCGGAGATCGCGCACGCGAATCGAAACCCGCACCGGCAACCTAGCTCCGCGCTTGCAGCTGCTGCGAGGCCCACAGGGCAATGTGCCCAGCATTCTCGCGTTCACATCAATCAGGCCCTTGCGAGCAGGAACAAGAGCTCGTTCAACCCATTAAGGAGCGATCTTCCTTTTCATAAATCACCATTTGTGTTGTGTGCTGACCACACGTGGCGTGCAAAACTATTCTTGTCTGAACAACGCTGCGGAGGCCGCCGGCAAACCGACGCACCGGTCGTCTCGCTAACCCGATGTTTTGAGAACGACCGCCGGTTGACGCTCAAGTGAACGTAGTGCCTCGCGCCAAAGCATGAGACCGCTGAGGGTGCCGACCGGCGCCCATTGTCCGGACGCCTGCGCGCCCAGAAATGCTCAAACATTGCAAGATTGGCACGCTCTTTGGCCTCAGTTACTCGGCCTGCTCAGATGTGAGGAACGCGAGTGGCTGTTGATCCTGGACAAAGTCACGTGTGTCATCACCTAGCCCCATGGTTGCGCATTCAACGTTAATAAACTCGTTGCCTAGGCATCCTTGCGGTCCCTCCAAAAAAGACGCAAACGCGCGTACTCTGATCGTGAATGCAGGGTCGAGGGTCGTGCTGTCCGGCACGCCTCTAGCAATATGCGCAACTTTCGTGGTCGACATCGCTGCAACTGCAGCGGGCCCCGCAACTGGCCAATCCCCACCGGATGGGATCATCCAAAGCGCAAAATGAAAATAGGGACACCTTCGACGGAGACGCTTGATCGCAAAACACGATCCGTCACTCGTCTCAAAGCACAGGGTATTCCGAAGACCGACCAAGCTCTTGTCAGCAAGCTCGTGGACAACCTTGGCATCAGCAACTTAACTCTGAAACAAAAAGCGTTCATCGATAAAGCGAGCGCCACGGAAGACGACGACGTCTGCAATTGTTCGGGGCTACGAGGCAGTCCACGTCCTGCTTTGATCAATCGGCTTCGTCGATAAGCTCGACGGCCGGACAAGACAGTTGACATCCGATCAACCGTCAGAATTTCGCGGAGAACAGACGGGCTGGGATTAAAGCAAGGCGCGCACTGCCAATGAAATCCTCGATGGTGCGGATCTCATCTATTGCGACCACTGGCGGTGAGGGACAAGGGGGCGCAACGGTCGGCCCCCTCCAGCCAGGCTCGACGCCGACGTGCTGGGGCGACGCCGCGCGCTGAATTGGGTGGTCGCGTATGCCCGCCAGAAGTGGGACGACGTCAGCATGGAGGCATGATGGGCTGCGGCAGAGCTTGACGTCGACAGACTGCCGCGTGTCAATGCGTACCCCATTCACGACAACAGCACTGGTGCACGACCGGTGGTCACAAAATGTCAATGCGTAGGCTGATCTATCTCTTGGTCGTTCCCGTGGCGTCGATTGTGATCGGCGTCTTCTGCCTTGCCTTGGCAATTGTCGGTGCTGCGAAGGATGCGTTTGGCCTTTATTTCGCGCTCATTTTTGGCACCGTTAGTCTTGGCATTGGCGCGCTCCAACTTTGGCGTTTCAGTGTGGCGGATCCCAAGATCTCGCCGTTTCCGACGGTGGATGATTTGCCGTTGCAGGAGCGAGTTGGCGCCTTGCATCGGCTTATGTTGATTTTTAGCGCCGTGATTATTCTGATGAGCGCAGTCACAACCTACCAACTGTTGCAACTGGCGCATGGATTGGACGAAGAGGTAAGACTGCGGAAGCCCATCGCCGCTCTCTATAACCACTTCGGCTTCTGGCCGGCGGCCTTGCTCATTCCGGCCATAGGGCTGCTGGGTATCGTAGAACTGGTAAGGAAGCTGCGAGCAATCAGACAGGCCACGCAATCAGATCCAACCGGATCTGAATAGGGCTGAGTGCGTCGCATCCAAAAGAGGTGCCGCGGAGCTGTGCTGGCCCCGCGCCCAAGGATGGCGCGTGTGGCCAGACCGGGCCGAGCGTAGCCTTTTCGCTGGCAACGTTCACGACGTAATTGATGGCCTGCGAGTGAGTTGGGCCTGGCGTTCAGAGACGAATAGCCATGGCAGGTTGTCGGTACGGGCCTCCAAGTAGCGTGCATTGCGGTGCCGCTATGCAGCGACCGAAGGCGCGAAATGCTCCAAGAGCCACCGCGCCATGCCGGTCATCCTCGCATCCTCGTGCGATTGGCCCATCAACTGCGCACCGAGCGGCATGTCCTCTACCACCATGAGCGGCATGCTGACAGCAGGTGCGAACAGCATGGAACTCGGAAAGTTGAACACGGGATCACCAGTCGGTCGGGGCGACAGAGGTTTGCCTGGTTGATCACCCGCCCATAGTGGTGCAGGGCCAGGGCTGGAGAGCGTGATGACCGCGTCCGCCAGGGGTGCAACAGCCGCGTAGCATGCTTGTGCTGCCTCCCGGTCGATAAGAGCCGCGCGGTAATCGGCGACGGTCATGGCTTCGGCCTTGGCGAGGGTGGCTTTGGCACGTTCGCTGACGCCGCCCGGGCGTTCGTTGACGAGATTGCGCTGATACCAGCGGTTCTCCCAACCGGTGATGGCGTTGCAGATAGAAGCGGCATCGGCGATGGCACGCTCCAATTTGTCGACCAGCGGATTGTCCGCTCGCCGGAGCAGCTCAATGCCGGTGCGTTCGATGCAATCGAGCAGGCTCTCGAAGGCGGATTTGCTCAACGCATCCAGCAGCTTCCAGCCTGCCGTCTCCAACACAATCAACCGCTCCGGTTTCTGCGCGGCTGGCGGTTGGCGTGGGCCGACCAGACCCACGCAGCCGCGGTCACCGCCGGCGCGTTCAGCAATCTCGATGGCAACTCGCCACATGTCCTCGATACAGCCCGCATGCACGCCATGCGTGCTCATGCTGGTGGCCTGCCGTTCGCCGCGGTTGATTCCACCCTGGGTGGGTTTCAGGGCGACGTTGCCGCAGAATGCGGCTGGGCGAATGATGGAGCCACCAACTTGGGTGCCGATGGCAGCGGGGATCATGCGTGCGCCGACCGCGGCGGCTGAGCCCGAGGACGATCCTCCGGCGCTACGCGCCGGGTCGAAAGGATTGGTCGTTGCCGGCGGATGGGATCCGCCAAGTTCGGCCGTGGTGGTCTTGCCGACAATGACGGCGCCGGCTTCGCGCAGCGCCCACACGGCCGCATTGTCGCGTTTGGGGAAATTGCCGGCAAAAGCCTCGCAGCCCATCTGCGTGGGCATATCCTTGGTTTCGAGCAGGTCCTTGACGCCGATCGGCATGCCGTCGATGGAGGAGATGGGGCGCCCCGCCTTCCAGCGTGCCGTACTTTCGTCGGCGGCGGCGCGGGCGCCGGCCTCATTCAAGACGACGAAGGCTTTGACGATGGGCTCGCGCTCTTTGATGATGTCGATGCATCGCTCAAGATAGGCGCGGGGGCTATCGCTGCCCTCCCGAAAGCGGGGCACCGCATCATGGAAGGTGAGCGCCTTGAAGATGCGAGGGTCGTAGTATCGGGATGGGCTTGGGTTCATGAGCAGCACCTCTTCGAAAGACCGACCCTAGCAGGCAGAAAGTGGCCGCGTCATCTGGCTCCGGGAGATTTCGGGCTGGCGTGCGATCGGCAGTGCGTTGCCGTTGTCCGGGCGCATATCGCAGCGGCGCTCGCCCCGGCATCTGCGGATGCGCATGACCGGGAGGTGACGCCTTGGCCCGAGGAGCATGCGCACCTGCCGCGGCCACTGCTTTCCCTGTCTTTGTCTCCAGCCCATCCGGCGACACCGAGCCGCGATAGCGGACGATCAGGCCGCCGCCGAGCGGCGCGAACAAGGACACATCAAAATGGAAGGCGCCGTCTGACTCGAACTCGCGGCTGTCGCTGCGCGGCAGCAGCATTCTGGGAATTGGAATGCCAAGGAACCAGCCGCGCGACACCCACAGATGCAACACGCCGTTTCGGACTGGCAGCTCCTGCTCGTAGTTGAATGCCCAGAACCGTTCCTTGTAGTGGTAGGGCCGCGATGGGGTCAGGTACGACCTAAAGATTCGCCCAGCGAAGTTTCGCTCCCAGATTTCTCCACGTGCCGTCCGGGTCTTGGTGATCGTCAGGGGAACACCCTCACCAACGTCGGGAAACTGGAAAAACCACGCTGCCAATCGCGCAATCACGGCTGTCCCACGTTCTACCCAAGCTCGACCCGAAAAACTCTCCATATCCTGAACGCTGTGCAGCCTGCGGACAGCCGGTGGTAAGTCATTCCAACGCTCCACAAGCGCCACCTGAAACAGGGTCGGCCTCGCGCCCTCCATCAGCTGTGTCTTGATCGCCAGATCGGACATAGCCTCCTTAATTTGGCCGAGCGTGGCTTCTGCAAGGCATGGGCGGGCGCCGGGCCGAATTGTTTCAGGCCTGCGCAGCAGCGCGCGCACGGCTACGCCCGGGACGAAGGGACCTTGTCCTGCCTCGGCGATCAGGTGCCACGAGCGCCGCACCGGCCGACCGTCCTTGGTGCCCGTGACATAAACGGCCATGCCGCCGCGGTCCGTGCCAAAGGGGAAAAGCATGGCCGACACACAGTGGACCAGCGGCACCTGCCAGCGTCTATTTCGTGCAAATCCGCTGCGGCGCAGCACGACCAGCACGCTGAGCGCGCAATTGAGCACCGCGAGTTCCATTCCGGCGCGGAACATCACGGAGCGGGCAGCAAAGAAGTCAGGAAATAGCGCCAGGTCCGGAACATTGATCGACCAACCGGAGCGCCGAAGCCCGTGGCCGAGCCCATATGTCTTCTTGTCCGACCAGGTGTCCATCTGACGCCACTGCCCGCCCCGCCAGACCCGCATGGGCATGCCAATCTGCGAGAGAAGGCCGGCAATGACCGAACGTCCCCTCGGCGCGCGGTTGCCCGGAAGGATCGCAGTTTCGATCACATCAATAGACGCCAAGTCTGCGGACATTGCCACCACGACCGCGGAGGAAATGCCGGGAACGCTGGAGGCGCCAGAGAGGCAGAAGCACCCGACGGCTCGTGCCGCTCGGTCCAGCGTCTCTATGCCGGCCGTGAACGCTGGATCGTCGGACAAGTCGAGGTAATTTATCCGGTGTTCGATGCAGAACCGCGCAACGCCATAGGGGTCGCGTTCGCGCAACTGGAAGGGCCCCGCGGCATCGATCAGCACGCGCGGCGCCACCTCGCGGATTGGGACGAGGCTCTGTGAGAGATCAAGTCGTAGTGGGCAGCCCCCGTGGCGCGTCGCCCATTTTTCCGCCTTCCGGAGGTTCCGCCCCGCGACAAACACGTGATGGCCGTCGCGGAGGAGCAGCTGCGCGAGCCGTCCGCCGAAGACACCGTAGCCGCCGATGACGACAACCTTCATTCTATGAGGCGACGACGAAGCCGCGAATCGGGGGTCGCGCACATCCGTGTTCGTCCCAGGATCTGGTAGCGGTGCCGCGCGATACGCCGATAGATGAAGCCTTGGAGTGGGCGCGGAATCATCGAGACCACCTCCACGATGCGGCCAAGGCCACCGAGTCGGCGACCAACCCTGATCACGGCCTCCATCGACGTCCAGGCGTAGCCATCCGCGAGGTATAACCAACTGTCAGGATTGGTTGGATCGAGCCCGTAATGGGTGAGGACGGCTTTGCCGAGTGGGCTCTGCATGGGGCATATTCTGAATTCGCCGCGCTGATCCAGCCGCGCGATGAGGCGCGCCCCCATGGAACAGAGCGCGCAATCGCCATCCATGAATGTGATGGGGCCGCGGTCGTCGAACGCCGGCACGGAGGGATCGTGTCGGTACGAATAGCGTTCCCGTCTGACAATTTGGCCCATCATGGCCCTGCACGACGTGCTCGCGTAACCCTTTCATTTTCGCCCGACCCGCAACGATCTCAATGCGCATAATGCCGCTGCCGGTTCCCCAGGGTTCGACACCGGAAGGTGTCTACGCTTCCAACCGGAGCACAATGCCCGAGACCTCAGCCGGAACTTCCATCTCTTTGGTCATGTTGCGTACCGCGCAAGCTGGCAGGTGTTGCTTTCAAGCACCTCGTCGCAGTGATTGGATCGTTGCCCGTAGGTCCGTTGCTCAACACGCTCGCGAACTGCAGTATTTACACTCGTCGATCAAGCGCACTTGGGTTTCAAGCGCACTTTGAGACACCGGCGCTGTTAACTCGCCGCTAACAAATTGGCGAGATCAATATCAACATTGGTGTGGGGACTTCCGATGAAAACGCTTCGATTGTTTGGCTGTTTGGCCATCGTCACGCTCATGGCCAATCCCAGCTTGGCTCAAACCTTAGCCATTCCTCAGGACGCTGTTGTTGCCAAACGCCCTCCTCCCCATCCACCCAAAGCCGGTCCGGCGCCGCTCATTGGTGTCGGCCTGCCGATGGTCGGAACCGTGCTGGCGGCCCTGCTGCTGGCACGTCGAGTTCGGCGCAGAGCATAGGGCGCCTCGGCTAGCGATCGCGACCGGTCGGCGGTGACGGCAGTTCGAGATCGCTGCCCCTGACTTTAAAGGAAGGTCACTCCTCGACAGCGTTCGATCTGGGCCTAGCTTGGGGTTGTCGGCCTGCCGCAATTCCTTCAGCCCCGAATGTTGTCGCCGGCCTCAGATGCTCGAGCGCGCTCGGCGAGCCGGGGGCGTATGCACCTGCGAATGGCCCGAGAGCGCCAACTCGATCGTCGACCAGACTGCTGGAGGTTGCTCACCTAGGTCTGGGTCAGCTCACGATCATCATGGGTCGGCGCCGACGCCACGCTGGCGAGGTTGAGCGCCTGGGTGACCCACCTCAGTGAGCGCGCAAAGGCGAGCAGCACATGCGCCACCTCCTCGAGCTGCCGGGGTCGCGTGGCGGAGCATTGACATCACGGCCGCCCTACATCGACGTCAAAACCGGGGAGTGGCTTGGTTGCGGCCAATAAGATCCTCGACGCTGACTAGAATTCGTCCCCTGTCGGCGTATGGATCAGTCGGCTCGCGCCGGTGGCGGTGGCACGCCATCTGGTCCCGCCAGGGCGATTACAGGCAGAGCAGAAAACCGCCCGAAAAGTGCAGCGCTACCGATCCGCCACTGTGCCGCCCGACTGCTCGTACTAGATGTGAGACTGACCACCTTGCGCCCAGCGCGCTCGCCTGATGCCGGATTTTGGGAGGGACGGACGTGCGCAGCCTTCACATCCTCCATTGTACACTCCTGCTGCTGTTGCTTGCGTTGGGAGACGTCTGCGCCCAGCAAACCGACAACGCCAATAAAGCCGTCGAGTTCGCCGATCGCCTGCAAATCTGGCGACAATCTCAGGATCTCGAGGAGAGGATAACAGTGGGCGAGGAGCTCGTGGCGCGCGAGGGCGAACTCACGGCTTGGCCGCTGTCCGAGCCGCGGGACGAGGTGCGAGCCGAGCTTTCCTTCGTTGTCGGTAGCGCCTACGCGATGCGCCCGCGTGGAGTTCGGGCTGACAACCTCGAGAGTGCAATCGCTCATCTTAAAGCTGTGCTGGGTATTCGCACCGGCGAGGCCGGCACTCAGGACTGGGCGAGGATCCACAACAATCTCGGCATCGCCTACTGGGGACGTATTCGCGGCGAGCGCGCCGATAACCAGGAGGAGGCGATCGCACATTTCGAGGCAGCGTTGACGGTGTTCACGCGCGAAGAGAATGCGCGAGAGTGGGCACAGCTGCAGAATAATCTCGGCATCGCCTACTGGAACCGGATTCGCGGCGAGCGTGGCGACAACCTGGAACGAGCGATTGCCCTATTCGAGGCCGCCCTGACCGTGTTCACGCGTGAAGCGGATTCCACCCTCTGGGGCCAAGTGCAGAACAACCTGGGCATTGCCTATCGTTCTCGGGTGCAAGGCGAGCGTGCCGAGAATCGCGAGAAGGCAATTCAGCACTTCGAGGCGGCGCTGGCCGTGCTTGCCCACGACAGCTCTCCGTTCGAATGGGCTTACGCCCAGAATAACCTTTCCAATGCCTATTTTAATCGCGTTCACGGTGACCGCGCGGATAACCAGGAGCAGGCCATTGCCCATCTTGAGGCGGCGCTCACGGTGTTTACCCGCGAGCAGTATCCGCGCGAGTGGGCGACGGCCCAGCGGGGCATCGGCGATGTGCTCGCAGACCGCATTCGGGGCACGCCGAGCGAGAACCGGGCCAGAGCCATTGCCGCCTACGAGGCAGCACTCTCAGTATTCACGCGCGATATCTTCCCGCTCCAGCACATGGAGACGGCACGCACTCTGGCGCGCAATCTGATGGAGGCGAAGGAGTGGCAGCAGGCGGGTCGCGTGCAGGCCAGCGCGCGCGAGGCTTTCCTGCTGCTGTTCGGCCAGGGACTAGAGGAGACCGAGACGCGCGCGCTCATCGCCGAGGCAGGGCCGTTATTCGCGGAGTCGGCCCTTGCGGCCGTGCAGCGCGGGGAGCTCGAGGGCGCGCTCGAGCTTGCGAGCGAAGGCAGAGCTCAGTTGCTGGCGGTCGCCATGAAACTGCAGGCTCTCAATTTGCCCTCTGATGCGCGCCGGCGCCTCGACGAACTACGTGCCGCCATTCGCGCCGAGCAGGGGGCCGTCGATGCCGCTCGCGGCGTCGAACGGGCGGCGGCACTGGAAAAGCTCGCCGGCTTGCGGCTAGCGCTGTTGGACCTAGTCAGGAGCGCCACGTCTGGCGGGAATGGCAAGGCGGAGACGGCGATCGAGCGGGTACGCATGGTGCTCGGCCAGGAGGGCGGCGCCGTCGTGATGCCCATCGTTACCGGGCTCGGGGGAAAACTTGTGGTGGTGTCGGCGACCGGGGACGGCACACGTGCAAGCGTCGTCGATCTCCCGGAACTGACGCCGGAACGGCTTGCAGCAGTCCTCATCGGCACGGACGCCGGCAAGCCCGCCGGCTGGATCGGCGCCTACTTTATCAACTACCTGGACGGCGAAGAGCGCAGCAGCCGCTGGCCGGAGTGGACGGGCGCCATCGATGGCCTCGGGCCGGAGCTGTGGCACCTGTTTGCAGGCCGGTTGCACGCCGTCCTGAAAGAACGAGGTCTACAGCCCGGCGCCCGGGTGTTTTGGCTGCCGTCGGGCTGGCTCGGAATTCTACCTCTCGGACTGGCGCAGGATCCCGCAAGCAAGCGACGTTTTATCGACGACCACGAGATTGTCTATGCCCCGAGCCTAAAGGCGCTTGCAATGGCCAACGACGCTGCCGGCAAGGCCGGCCCGGCAACGCTTGCGGCCATCGTCAACCCGACCGGCGACCTGCCGGGCACGGAGAAGGAAGCCGAGATTGTCGCCTCGCATTTTTCGGCCGGAGCACGCGTCGTCCTGCAGGGCGCCGCGGCGACGCCCGAAGCCGTGCTTGGCGCTCTCAAGGGGAAGAGCTACTGGCATTTTGCCTCGCATGGGGCTTTCTCATGGGAGGACGCACGAAGCTCTGCGCTCGTGATGCACGACATGGCGCCGCTGACTGTCGGTCGGCTGCTGGAGACAGATGGGCTCGGGCGCCCGCGATTGGTGGTGCTCTCGGCCTGCGAGACCGGGCTTTATGACATCCGTAGCAGCCCCGACGAGTTCATCGGCTTACCCAGCGCCTTTATCGGGCTCGGGGCCGCCGGGGTGCTCGGCACTCTTTGGCCGGTCTCGGATGCGGCGACGGCGCTGTTGATCGCCAGGTTCTACGAGCTGCACCTGGGCGGGGGGCTCTCCCCTCCCACCGCGCTACACCGAGCGCAAGCTTGGCTGCGGGAGGCAACCAACGAAGACCTTGCGTCATATGCGAAGCTGGCAGCCGTTCGGGGTCGGCTTGATCGTCGCCGGCTCGCCGAGATCGTGAGCGACCTGAGTGCAGACGGGCTTCGCCGCACGCGCAATAGTGCCCTGGTCGAATGGGTCAAGCCGGATACGACCAAGACAAGGGGCATGAAAGTGGTCGCTGCCGGCAAACCAATCGCGAGGCCCTACGCTCATCCCTATTTCTGGGCCGGGTTCATCTATACGGGGCTTTAGCTTTCAATCGCATTTTAGCTGCTCGCCGACGAGAATGTCGCCGCCATCAGAGGCTGTGGTCAACCAGAAGGGTTGGCTCCGCTTTCTGGCACAGCCGCGGAGATAGCGCGGATGGCTCGGCGCCGTTCAATCGGCTGCAACTGCTCCGCCCCCACGGATCATTTTGTTGCAAAGTGTCGGGCCGCACCTTGGTTGATTTGTCGCTTTTCATGCGCGAGCTCCAGTCGCGTGAACCCGTTGACGCAATCTGCATGCGCTAAGCCGCTCGCATTGAAGACGACGAGCGACCATCACTACATTGATCGTCCGCGCCTCTAATCCTCACAGCTTAGCCTGTCCATCTGTGTTAGTTGCGCCACAACCTGCCAAATCCTTCGCGGTCGTCAGCCCCTCCAGGCGTGGCGTGCATCAGCCGATCCCCGCATGCGCCATCACTCTATCAGGGCGAAGCTGGAAGCTTCGAACCCCGGCGACGCAACGTGGTTGCAGACGCACGTGTCGGGAGAGCGAGGCAATTTTGCAGCACCTCTCGAACGATAGGTAAAATCCGATGGCGGTACCGAGTAGGCTCGGGGTAGACGTAAACATTCGCTGGCGCAGCAAGGAGCTAACGCGGGAGACATAGCTCGCAAACGTGCGTCACAACCAAGCACGGTAGAAGAACACCTTGCCTGTCTCGGACCAAACTGCTGTCGGCGCGGAGTTGCGCTTTGCAACCTCCGACTTCCCCCCACTGCAGATCACTGTGCTGTTTCTGGCGCTGCTGCTGCTGATCACGGTTCCCATTTGGACGCATCCGCTGCCCCCACTTGCGGACTACGTCAATCATCTGGCGCGCATGCACGTCATCGCCACCGGCGATCATGACACCAACTTGTCGCGCTACTACGAGATCGATTGGCAGATCATTCCCAATCTGATGATGGACCTCGTCGTGCCCATCCTGGCCCGAGCGACCAACATTTATTTGGCTGGCCAGATCTTCACGGTGGTGTGCTTTTTTAGCATTGCTTCCGGCGTGCTGCTGCTCAACAGGAGCCTATTCGGGCGCTGGTCGCCGGTCCCTTTGATCGCGTTGCCACTACTATACAACCATGTGTTTCTGTTCGGCGTGATGAACTACGTGTTCGGCATCGGCCTCACGCTATGGGCGCTGAGCGCCTGGATTCTGCTGCGCGAGCGGGCGTGGCCGTGGCGGTTAAGCGTTTCGCTGCTGTTCGCCTTCGCACTGTTCTTCTGCCATCTGTTTGCATTGGGCCTTTATGGTCTGGGCTTGCTCGCCAGCGAGACATGGCGCCTGTGGTGCCATCGGCACGAGCCTGTGCGCCGACGTCTGATCGATTTCATTGCCTGCGGTATGCCCTTCCTTTTCGTGCTGCCGCTGCTGCTCGCCAGCCCCACCCTGCAACTGGCGGGTGACATAAGCTGGGAGCCGCGCGGCAAGCTCGATGGGCTGATCTATGTCATTGAGGCTTACTCCGACATCGTGGCCTTGGCGCTGTCGGCGGTGCTGGGCGGAGCTTGCGCCTGGATGGTGCGCCACCGGCTGCTGCATGTGCATCCTTTTGGCTGGGTGCTGATGGGGATGGCGACAGTGGTCTATCTGCTGATGCCGCGCGTACTTTTTGCCACCTACATGGCTGATCAGCGCATGCCGGTGGCGGTCGCCTTCATGATTATTGCCTCGATCGATGCGGTGTTGTTGCATCGCGAGGTGCGTCGCGGTTTTATCGCCATTCTGCTGGTGCTATTGGCCTTGCGCATCATCGAAGTGGATGTCGCCTGGGCGCAACAGTCGGCGACCACGCGTGAGTTCCGGCAATCGGTGCGCCGCGTCAAGCCGGGGGCCAAGGTGCTGGTTGCCTATTCCGGACAATCCGGCGGCGACGACGTGCGCGATTTCAGCCTCGTGCACGCTGCCTGCCTGGCGATGATCGAGCGCTCCGCGCTGGTGACGACGGCGTTCACGGTCCGCGGCAAGCAGATCTTACACGCCCGTCCCGCGTATGAACGCATCGTCGACAGAGAAGATGGCACCCCGCCCTCGATCGGCGAGCTGGTGATTGCCGGCAACGACGCGCCGGACGAGGACGAGACGGAATATTGGCGACAGTGGCCGTCGCGCTTCGATTACCTTTACGTGCTGTTCACCGAAGACGATGCGCCAAATCCCGATTCCGATATGCTGACGCTGCTGTTCGAGGGAGATCGATTCCAGCTCTACAGCATCAACAGCCGGAGTTTGACGCAAGGAAACAACATTACCCGGCAGCCGCCACGATAGGACGTAGGATCGGCAACCAGACTGGCTAGGGAGCGCCCCAGCCCTCACTGCCCTCCGACATTTGGGGCGCGCGCCATGTCCGAACCGCTTCAATCGCCGTTGGGCCTTTTTCCTCGTCATGGCACCTCGGGGAAATAGCCACGAGTTCCCTTGCGCGAAGGTCTATCAACAAGCTCAAAGTCAGTGTCCTTGGAGAAGTCGCCACGCTCTGCCGGCTCCGCGGCCAAGCGGCGACACGTGGCAGCCCATTCATTTTTGGTCATGTGCGTGGTCGAATCCCAATCTGTCACGCACGCCTTGAACCACTCGGCGTTGACCTGTGCCTCCGCGGCTTCAATTTCCTGCGGAGATTGGGCCCGAGCAGAGCTGTAGGCCAAAAACATGAGTAGGAAGCAAAAGGATCGAGACATCTGCATAACGTCACAGCCTAATGGCTAATCACATTCAGCCTCCCAGCTGTGACAGGATGTTGGTGCGAGGCGAATCCGCGAGACTTCTCAAAACTGGACGCGGAAAACACCTAGGGTAACGGGCGTGTTTTGCTCAGGGTACGTTTCTGGGGGTGAGCACCGAAGGCAACGGTCTGCCCTGGGACGATGGCGAGCTGGTGATCTCGAAGCGCGGCAGTTCGCGCGAATTGATATGCCGCACTCCAAGGCTGGCGCATATGACCTAGTGCGTCAACTGACTTGGACCTCGCGCTCGACGAAACGTGCCCATGCCGCAAACGAGCGGCCCAAATTGGTTATCGCCAACGGTCATCCCCCCACGGCACGATTATTTGTGTACTGAAGGTATCCGCGGTGATCGGAATTACCGGCCTTGGTTTATCATTTCCAGGGCCGGCATAGGCGAACGACGGTCGCCACGCGGCATCAGGGTGAGAAGATGTTTGAGATCGCGTCGGCAAGGGTTGAACGGGCGGGTGTCCCGGACGCGGTTGCCGGTCGCTGCCTTGTTCGCATCGCCCTTATCTCATCGTCGTAGCGCGGTGTGACGAACGGAACTTTGTTGCCAAAGAGGCTTGCGCCCATGCGCGTATCGACACCATAGAGATCACTGAAGGTCCGCAAGTTCCCTTGGCGGTCGACCGTCGCCGTGAAGTACGCATTGTGGACGGGGATGCGGGTGGTAAGCTCGACCTCGCGGGTTCCGCCATTCAATAAGCTTCCCACTTGCTGCTCTGACCAGCCCTTATCTTTAGCGAGCAGGACCGCCGCCAGTCGGCGCGGATCGGCCACGCGCATGCAGCCGTGACTGAGACCACGGAACGATCTGGCGAAGAGATCGCGCTCCGGCGTGTCATGCATATAGACGTCATGCTTGTTCGGGAACATGAACTTGATCGTTCCGAGGACATTGGTTGGGCCCGGCGGCTGGCGAAACTCGTACGCGCCGATGTTTGCGCTGCTCCAGTCCACTTGATTGGGATCGATCTGTTGGCCTTGGTAGTAGACTAGCAGCTGGTGCTGCTCCAGCACGGCCCGGCTCGATTGTGTACCGGTAAAAAGCCCGAACAAGCCACCTTGCGAGCTGTTAAGCAACAGGGGTAACAGCTCCTTTCTCTTGATTCCGTCTGGAACACCCCAGCTTGGATGAAAAACGATCATCTTCATGTCTGCAGAGAACGCTGGCGTGGCCCATTCGGGCTGTCCCACGACGACTTTATCGGAGTAGATGGTCTCGCCCTTCCTAACGACGCGCGTAAGAAATTCCGGCACGTTGTTCCAAACATAGAAGTCGCCGAGGTCCGCAGGTAGCCAGCGCCAGCGCTCCATATTGACGATGATGCGGCCCAGTTGGACGGTCCGTTCCGCACTGTCGCGCCCTGGTTCCACGCTCGATGTCGCGTCCGACCCCGGCGTCTCGGATGCTCCGAGTTGGGAAAGTGGCTGCCCCTTGCCGCCGTAGGCGACCTCTCCATTGCCGCTGCCGCGCCCGCGCAGCTTCAACAGCTGGCGGCGCAACGCCTCGAACTGCTCGTGTTGGGGATGCAGCGATCGCAGGTAGGCATCGGGAGCACTGCTGGCCGCGATGTCCGTGAGAACGTCCGTGGGTCGACCCACGTGCGGAGTGTAATCCAACAGCTTTGAGAGGCTCGAGGGATCGCTGAATCGTCCACCGCGCGCATATCGCGCGTACTTAAGCACAGCAAAGGTGAGCGCAATCTCGGCCGTGGCCTCAGCCTCGGGCGTAATGGCTCCGGTGAGCCGCCGCGGCAAGGCGAAGTCGCGGGCGCGCAGTCCCCAATCGTCGGCTTGTTGGATCTCGCTAACGACCCGATTGCCCCGCTCCGAAATTCCGGTTTCGGTGACCCACAGGAGCGACGCGCCGTTCGCATTGTAGAATGCGGTTGCAGCCGCTAAATCTTCCGCATTGGTGGGCGCGGCGGTTCGACTAGCGAGCTGAGACAGAGTGTTGCGAACTGCCGTGAGCGCCGGGGTAGGGGGTGACCAAAAGGTAGCGCCCAGCTTTACCAACTCGGTCACCGTGCCAGGCGAGCGCAACGAGACACCGAAAAACAGGCCGACGGCAGTGACGGCTACGATCCAACCCCACAGTCGCAAGCTTCCCGGTCGCAATATCGCCCCCGAAATTTGGCTCCGCCAACTGGCAACATCCGCCCCCCGCCAGGCCTGATACGGTTCCTAGACCGAAACATGGCTTAATGGTGCAGATATGGCAGGGCCGAGCGCCGAGCCGAGATCAACCTCAGCCTAACAGCGGGCCCAGTTTCGCTGGAACCGCCCGGCCGGGAGCGTCGGGCGCGGCCGATCCCCGTAGAGAGCAAGTTCACGCACCGTGTCAATACGTTTGGCGAGTGCGGCTGCGCGCCGAGCCCACCCCAGACGGTCAGTCACCTCGCTTTTCGCGACAAGTCGGTCACCAGCAGGGGATTGGAAGTCCTGTGGTGTTCGACAATAGCCTCTGCCGTCTGCTTGGTGTCCTTGAAGGTGTCAAGTTCGGTCTGGGTAATACCAAAGGCCTGAATGAACTCGACCCGACCGTGGGGAGAGCCAACTGGTGCGAGTGTTGGGTCGTTGAGAAATGCAAAACCAACAATGTCGGTCTCGCTGTCCAGGCAAATGGGGCCGTTGGCCGGGATCCAGTGATATGCTTCAAACCATCTGCCGCTCGTGAAGACGTAGCGAGCGAGATTTTGCAGCATATTGCACACCCAGATTGGCTCCCGCGCAGGTGGCACCTCGCTAGCGAGCCGAAAGGTCATCTCAAATCCAAAGCGGCTATAGTCTTTGCCGACGGCGTCTTCATCGTAATAGAGCGACGAATAGCCAAAGGTGATGAAATGAAGATGGCTCATCCCACCGTCGGTGCAGTGATACGCGCTGATTCCATCAATCGGATCGGGACCGCCCAGCATATGCTTGATGATGGTTCCCCAATGCCTTGGTTCCTGTCCGCGGTAAACCTCGTCTAAGCGCGCGTTGATCGCGTCCCATCCGGGCGTAGCGGCATCTTGGTGGCCGTAACGGCGTTTGTATTCGGCGAGGTCCATGGCCTAACCTGTGGCGTTTCGCTGTAAGTCTGTGAACATCGCCAGCGCCAATCGGGAAGCTCGCATCGCCCCTTCCGTCGCGCAAATGCATCGCCGTGAACGTCAAGTGCCCTTAGGACTAATCTTTGATGGCCCGCGCCACACCGAGCACGTGGTCGCCAGGGTAAGGATGGCAATCGCAAGCAGTAACAATGTTGCACTGATCGGCCGCCTCAGGAAGACGGCAGGATCGCCATTCGACAACATTAAAGCGCGCGAGATGTTGGTTTCGATGATGGCGCCATAGTAGGCGCCAAACAGCAGCATCGGTCGGTTCCAGCCGAGGACTTTGCAGGCGATGCCGAATAGCCCAAATGCGACGAGCACGCCAACGTCCCCGATCGCGCGGTTGAGCTCAAAGGCGTAAAAGCAGGCGGCAGCAATGGCCAGTACTGCCACGAGCCGCAGCCCAAGCCGCGCTGTCGTTGGCGCCTGACGGCCAATCCGGCCCGCAATTTCTCGCGCATAGATTGCAAGCCACAGCGACGGTGAGACAACGCAAATCAAGGCGTCTGCAACCACGATGAGGCCTAGCACCATGACGGAAAATATGAGGCCTTCCGCCAGCTGTTCCAGCCCCAAGGTGAAGCGTTCGGTGCCCGTCGAAACATCCGTCCCGATTGTGGCCAGTAGCAGGCCTAGCACAGCCATGCCCACGGCTCTGACCCGCGACAAGCGAGCAAGGGCAATCGCAACGGCTTCGATTTCCCCAGCGGTGTCACCCTAAGGCGCTTGCGGATTTATAGAATTCAACCGTCAATAGCGAGTGACCCGTGACGGCCTCTCACGGGTTCAGCGACGGAGGGGCAAAATGAGAGT
>Ga0126384_10000259_pt1 | contig 27914 bp, 21 predicted proteins | sample PanSoiMetPlot_36_FD_92543 | JGI IMG/M metagenome (GOLD analysis project Ga0126384, IMG submission 92543) | Tropical forest soil microbial communities from Panama - MetaG Plot_36 | ecosystem: Environmental > Terrestrial > Soil > Tropical forest > Bulk soil | place: Panama | collected 2016-02-17 | reverse complement strand
TGCCGATGTGAACGACGGGTTTGACTTTGAGGGTGCGGATGCCGAGTTGAAGACTCTGATACCGCCGAATCTTCGAGTGAATGAGATAAAGAGGGGAGGATTGGATATCGGCGCAGCAAGAGGCCTGTTGTTTGAGGCGATCAACCGAGGACAGAGGATAGTGAACTACACCGGACACGGGTCAGTAGATATATGGCGAGCCAATCTATTGACGAGTGATGATACCAGGTTATTGGAGAATAGAGGGCGACCCTCGTTGTTTATAATGATGACGTGTTTGAACGGTTACACTCACGATCCAGCGCTGGATAGCCTGGCGAAGGCGCTAGTGAAAGCAGATGGGGGAGCCGCAGCGGTGTGGTCGTCGAGCGGGATGACGCAGCCAGCCGAGCAGGCGGAAATGAACCGGGAGCTCTACCGAATACTGTTTGGTGCGAGTGGGCAAAGTATGTTGTTGGGCGATCTGACGACGAAAGCTAAATCGGCAATCACCGATCAGGATATCAGGCGGACTTGGATATTGATCGGCGATCCAACGATGAAACTCAGATAGCCAATGAACGTTTGTTTCATTCAAGTGTGCAGCACCGTTTGATCCGAGAAAATTGAGGGTCTCGCAAGTTAACCGTGGCCGCGTAGATACAGAAATTCACGGTAATACCGGGAGCAAGTTTCTAGTCAGCTATAGCGGCCACGGTTCGTTAAACCAAATCATGGATATTTCCCCATATTTCTCAACATAATATCTATTATCAGACGCAGTTGATATAGAAAACTCGGCTTAAGTGCCTGACTCGAGCTGGCTCACGCGACGCTGTAATGCGATCCGCTCCAGTACCAAACTCGCCTGGCTTGCCAGTGCCACTAATTCCCTAACTCCCTTCAAATCCGATTGGCCTGGATAGTTATCCCCGTAGATAACAAATGCCGGAGACTCATTGCAGGTCAGCGGCAAGACAAAAAGCTTCAGCTCGCGCCCGTATCCTCCAATTCTTGTTAACAATTCTGAGAACCAGTAATTGTCCGGCATTTCGCCGACGAACGGTTCACCTGTTCTGACTACCCTCGCAAAAACGCTATCTGCATCCAGCGGCAACTGCAACTGGCGCACCATCTCATCCGCGCTCTTGCCATCCTTTCCGTGACTCAGCCCAAACTGCCCAAGCCCGCACAAAGTCGAGTCCTTTATCGCGAACAAAATGCCCCTCGTTGCTAATTCACTCGCATAGCGCATTATCATCAGGCTCACCTCAGCCTCGAACGAGTGCTGCCGCATCTCCGCAAGTAATGAACAAAGAAGATTAGATCGGGCGAGATTCTCAGGCTCCGCCGCGTCATCGACAAGCTGAGCCAGTCGAGCATGATGACCGCTGACCAACGGGCGGGTATCGCGTCCGCCATTTAAACTGACGCCAGGATCCTCCTCCTGAGACGATTCCCGTTCTTTGTACGATTCATCTTGTTCGTGTGCCGCATAGAGAAGCGCCTCGCCTACGTCAAGACCGTCATTCAACCTGGAGCTGCTCTCCTCGTGCGATCTCATCAGTTCACCAAGCGCAATGCTGAAGCGGCCCTTCTCCATCCTCACCAGTCTCCCAATGACACGTTGGGTATGACGCCTGATTGCGGACACAAGGCCGTTGCGTGTCAGGATACCGGTGCTTACGAGCAGCTTCTCCAGTTGCTGCTGGGTCAAATCACCGTTGGCTGCTAATGATTTCTGGTTAGGACCCAGTAACCCCGCCAGTGCCAGACTCTCGGTCAGAGTTTCACCTGGCTGCAACGTGGCTTCGGTTATTCGACCGTTCTCGATGGTAATCCTCCCTCCCCAACCGGCACCCTCAAGCAAGACCATCCCGGTCTTCCGGCTCAAAGCCAGGATCTGAAGGATGTCAGTGAGAGCGAAGTCGCTCAGGTCCCCCGTTAACTGCATGATCTCACTCAGTGCTCTCCCAGGAAATTTGTAACCAGTTCTCGTAACCGCGACATTGACACTGGTTTCGATAAATAGCCACTAGCGCCTAGATTCATCCCAGTCTGGACGTCCTCTTCAGCGCCTTTAGTACTGATGATGATGATCGGCAGCGTCTGTTCATTAAGCTCAGAGCGCACCTTTCGGATGAACTCAAGACCGTCCATCCGCGGCATTCGGATATCAGTCAGCACCAGATCGAAGTTTCCACTCTTAACTTTGTCCAGTGCGTCTTCTCCGTCATAAGCTTCTGTAATGTTTGCTTGAGTAATACCTTCCACCCTGGTGAGCGTCATACACAGGAGCTGTCGCATGGTTGCTGAATCGTCAACCACCAGAAGAGATTTGTTAGACATTCTCGCCTCCATGGTTCACTCGCAACAGGCTCATGAAACCTTCTATGGTCCTCAGCTTTCTATCCGTCATCGAATATAGCTTAGAGCTTATGAGCGCGCTCGCCGCGTGTCCTGCCAGAAGCTCCAGGAGCTTGTGATCGAGGTGCGATAGTCCTTTCTTGTGGGACAGCAGTGCGTAAATCGAGATCACCCCAACTGTTCTCTCCTTGATCTTCAAAGGCATACAAGTACAAGTTCCGTTCCCGCTCGGGTCTGCGCCAAAGTAAGGTTCCCCCGAGATTGCGACAACGCCTTCAAGACCCTGTCCCAACGCCAGCCGTTCGTAGTCCGGAGTACCAGCCGTATCGCCCTCCCATCCAGCCCGCACCAGTTCACCTGTCTCATCATCTATCATATAAAGCCCGAAATCTTCAGAACCGATCATGTTGAGCAGAATCTCTTTTATGCACTCCACTACTTCCTCGCAATCGAGTGTTGAATGAAGACGGTGGCTGGCGACGTACAGATTTGCGAGACTCTCGTTCTGCTCCTCGACTTCCACATATCTTTGGGCAAAGTCTTTGTTCTCGGCCTCAACCTGCTGGAATTTGCTGTCCAGGAACTCCAGCTTCTGAGACATTTGACTATTCTCGATTCTCAGCCGCTCAACTTCTTTTAGCAGCAGTTCCGAGGGGTTGATTCGCTCAGCTTCAAGCTGCACAACGCGATATCGAAGACGCTCGTTCTCGGCCATCAATTCCTCGGTGAATGCCCTTCCCTTCCTGAGCATTTCAACCAGCTCTTCGCTCTTCTTGAACAGGCTCAAAATCTCCGCAGGCTCTTGTTGCATCTCATGCTCCCTTCAATCCAGGTCCTGAATCGTAATGTTGACTCGCACTTCGCCGTAGGCAGTAGCGATCGGCGCAACTAGTGTCTCGAAACACTGATCGTAACTGACCAGATTGGCACCGGTAATGACAGTCGGCGGACTCATCCTGAGCCGAGTGCCGCCATCATTGATCTTGGAAATGGCGCGGCCGATCGCCATCGACGCAAGCTCAGCAATGGAGCTGCGCACCAAAGGAGTCATGCCCGGTGACGGCTCGCCCAGCATATGTCCCGCGAGCTGAACGGCGGTGAACAGGTCCATATCGAAAATCACTCGCCCGTGCGCCTCGCCCGCAAGGCCGATAATGGTCATTACTTCTCTACTTGCCACTGGGCTGGGTTTCATTGTTATTGAAGGGACATCAACCCCAGGCCCGATCAACTCGCGAAACAGGACGGTAGTTGAGTCCACAAATACTTTTACAAAGTCTAGTCTCATACCGTCCTCGGGCTCTCGATTGTTGTGCACAAAACGTTCTGTATCGCGCGTCTCAACTCGTCGGTTGTGACAGGCTTGGGTATAAACCACTTTGCGCCCGCAGACATGGCCTCCGCTACTTTTTCCTTGTAACTCACCGAGCTGATCATAATGACGCGTGCCTTCGGGTCTTGATTGCAAATCCTCTTTACCGTTTCAACGCCCTCCAGTCCCGGCATCACGATGTCCATTAGAACGATATCGGGTCTAAGACGTCCGTATTCTCGGATTGCCTCGTTGCCGTTTGCAGCCTCGCTCGCAATTACGTTCTCAAAGGAATCCATCAGTCGCCTGAGGTGAAACCGCATAAATGCCGAATCGTCCACGATCAAGCACGTGAGAGGGGACTTTATAGCCGATGTCTGTTTCTCAACCTCTAGCATAGCTCTCCTCCAGAGCGGTAAGTCGACCCACCTTAAATGACAGATAGGAAGCCAGTTCAGTAAGAGGCACGATCGTATTGGCGTATCCTCTTTCCACTGCTATTCGAGGCATTCCGTACACCGCACAACTCTCCTTGTCCTGTGCAACCGTATGACCGCCGGCGTCCTTAATTTTTCCGAGGCCTTGAGCCCCGTCACTGCCCATGCCGGTCATTATGATCCCGGTTGCCAGCGATCCGTATTCTTCAGCGACCGAACGAAACAGGACGTCTACCGAGGGCTTGTGGCCGTTTACCAGCGAGCCTGCTTCCAGCAATACCTCGCAGCCCGCCGGCGTCTTTCTAACTTTCATGTGCAGGCTGCCCGGCGCTATCAGCGCTTTGCCTGGGAGCGCAAGATCACCTGGCTCAGCCTCTTTCACTTCGAGCTCACAGATCTCGTTTAGCCAGTGCGCAAGCATAGCCGTGAAGCTTTCAGGCATGTGCTGCACGATCACTATGCCGGCATCCAGGTCCGCAGGGATTCGAGGCAGCAGGTGTCGTAACGCGTGCGGTCCGCCAGACGAGGCGCCAATCGCAACCACTCTATCGAGTCCCCTTCCCTGTTTTGCTGCTCGAACCTTCTTCTTGACCGGTGCTCCAGCTTGCGGCGCTCGACTGAGCGCCGACACATTCGTACGGGCGGCTGCTTTTATTTTGGAAACCAATTCGTCTGCCATTTCCGGTAGTCGAGCGGTAGTCGAAGGCTTGCATACAAAGTCCACCGCGCCCTTTTCTAATGCCTGCATCGTCAACGCTGCGCCTCGGGTTGTTAGCGAACTGAGCATAATCACCGGCACCCTGTGCTTTGACACCATCTCGGAAAGAGCGGTCAGACCATCCATTCGAGGCATGTCGACATCAAGAGTCACGACGTCCGGCTTAAGCTGCTCAACTTTTGTTAACGCAAAACAGCCATCGATGGCCGTGGCAATCACTTCGAGTTCGGGGTCCTTACCCAGCAAATTGGAGATCAATTTGCGCATCAACGCAGAATCGTCTACCACTAAGACTCGGATCTTTGCCTTCTCAGACTGCATAAGCTTCCCTTTGCACCACTTTCCCTCGTTCGTATTTGACTGCCTTTCGGAAGACCATTTCAGCGTCCATAATCAACACGACGCGGCCATCCCCCAAAACCGACGCGCCGGCGAGAGCGTCATTCTGTACCCAATGCGTATCGAGGGGCTTTATTACAAGCTCTTTTTCGCCGATCAATTCGTCGGCGACTACTCCATACCTTTTGTCACCGGCTGCCAGAACAATCACAAAAAACTTGGCCCTCGCCTCGGCTCTCAGAGACATACCGCTTCCACCGCGGCGCCTCTCAAATGACAACACAAATCCGGGGCGTACGAGCGAGATGAAACGATCTCTCAGACGATAGTTTTCGACACCATCCAGGAATACTATGTCGGATCCTTCAGCTCGCGCGATTTCACTTACCGCAAGCAACGGCAATGCAAAGAGTTGGCCTGACGCTATAAACAGCAACGCCTTGATTATCGCCAGCGTTAGCGGCATTCGAAGCGTGAAACACGTTCCGCCACCCGGTTCGCTCTTCACTGCTACACTCCCTCGCAACTGTTCGATTGCGGCTTTGACCGCCGATGCACCAATGCCGCGGCCCGAGAGTTGAGTCACTTCTCGGGCGGTCGATAGGCCTTGCAAAAAGATCAATTCAAGGGCGTCCTCATCGGCTAACCCGTCAGCCTCATCTTTGGTTAAGTAGCCAGACTCAATGGCCCCCTTCTTAAGGGCCGCCCTTTCAATGCCGCGTCCGTCATCGCTGACTTCAACCACAACCTGATTGCCCTCGTGATAAGCGCGCATTGCGATTCGTCCGGCTGGCGGCTTGCCTGATTTCTGCCTCTCTTCTTTTGTCTCGAGGCCGTGGTCTACTGCATTTCGCAGAAGGTGCAAAAGCGGTTCGGAAATAATGTCAACGAGCGCTCGATCGAGCTCTGTTTCCCCGCCGCTGATCTGCAGGTCTACTTCCTTGCCAAGATCCGTAGCCATTTCCCGCATCGGCCTCGCGAATCTGCGAAAGACATGATCTATTGTCACCATCCGCATCTTGAGCACGCTCTTTTGCAGTTCAGCAATCAACCTGCCCATCTGGTTGCTGGCTACGTTGACGCGATCAATCATATCGGTTACGTCCATCACCGACTCGATTTCCGGCCGAAGCTGACTCATTACTGATCGCGCAATAACCATCTCTCCAGCAAGGTTCAACAAAGTGTCTATTTTCGATGCCTCAACTCGTACGAATCCGCGCCGTTGCTTTGCGGGCTCTTCAACCTGCACAGGAACGGAAGGCTGTGCGGGGAGCGATAACAGCTTCGAGTCTCTTTTGCCCGGCTGTTCAGCCGCGACGTCATTGCACACTAGTATTGCTGTCAGGTCCGCAATCAAGGCATCGGTTGACTCAACATCAACATCGCAGATCTCAGCGGAGTCAAGCGCGGCCTTTATCGCGTCCAGAACCTTGAAAATCACATTCACCGACTGGCGATCAAACTTGATCTCGCCGCAGAGCACTCCGTCAAAGACGTCTTCTACTTTATGTGCGAGCTGGGTTGTTTGATCCAGGCCTACGCACGCCGAATCGCCTTTAATCGTGTGAGCGCCTCTTCGAAGACGCGTCATTGCGTCCCCGTCGGCTCGGCTTGCCTCGAGCGCCAGCAGATCGTGACTCATCTCCTCCAGAATCTGGAGTGACTGGTCACGAAACACCGCCAGCAATTGATCGAGTTCTGCCTTAGTCAAATCGTCCATCTACTTACCCATCCAGCCTGTAAGCGATCCCTTTATTGCGATGCAACATAACGAAGCGCGTCGATAGCCCCTGTAAGCTCTCTGCGTGCCCAAGGAATAGATACCCTCCCGGTATCAGGCAGTTGGCGAACCTGTTTACCAGTCTCCGTTGCTCATCCGAATCGAAGTAGATCAACACATTCCGACAGAAAATTATGTCGAGTCCCCGTAAGCCATTGTCATGCTTAAGATTGTGGTAATCGAAAATCACCCGGTTTCTAACGTTCTCATTCATCACGTAGTGCCCATTTTCCTGCCGGAAGTAACGAGCAACCCGGTGAGGATCTACGCCCTTCATCTGGTCCGGACGATACAAACCACTTTGAGCGCGTTCTAATGCGGTGAACGAAAGGTCTGATGCAAAAACGCGGGTGCTCCATGACTCAGGATCAGGCAAAGCTTCGATCAAAGTAATCACTGCGCTGTAGGGTTCCTGTCCAGTTGAACATCCGGCGCTCCACACCCGTAGAAGTCTTTTTCCTGTTTTCTCTTTTTTGGCTACGAGTTCCGGTAGAACGACATCGCGGAGCAGATCGAATTGCGGCTGGTTTCTGAAAAATGAGGTCTCACAGATCATGAGAGAATCAAGGAGCGTCGGCAACTCCTGATACTTTCCTTCCGGAGCATTGATATAACTATAGTATTCGTATCCGGTTTTTAGACCGAGTTCATCCATGCGACGCCTCAACCTGGATTCCAGAAACGTCTTTTTCTCGACACTGAGGCTTACTCCACACTCTTCGTGTATCAGTTCTCTGAACAGTCTGAATTCACTATCCGATAAAATGTTCAACGCCAACGGACCGGATCCAGATTGAATCAGAGAACCAGTTGTGAGGTGCGAATAGCTCATTCCTATACTGCTCTGGCCGGCGCGATTGGTGCTCTCTCGGTAGCGAGAACTTTGATTACTTCGTCCAATTCCCCGACGATCTCTCCTGTTAAAGCTTTCCGTAAGTCTATGAGCGTTATAAATCTTCCTTTTAGATTGATAACGCCCTCAACATAGCACGCGCCTATGTCCCAGATGAGGTGAGGCACAGGCTCGATCATATCTTCGGTTATCCTTATTACTTCAGAAGCGCCATCTACTATTAAACCCGCGGTCCTTCCATCAAACTGCGTAATGATTATCCGATGATCGGAATGTGCATTTGCCTTCAGCGCTCGGAGACGTTTCCTGAAGTCCAGCACAGGCACCAGGCTGCCTCGAAGATTCATTACCCCTTCGACGTAGGCCTCAGTTTCGGGCACCGGAGTGATCTCGCGCATCAACACGACTTCTTTAGTGAGCATTATGTCGACTGCGAATTCCTCGGTTCCGACTTTGAAGACCACGAGCTGTCGTCTCTGCGCCACAACTCCTCCTGCCCCGATTACTTGCTAGTCACCCTGCGGATAGCGCAACGTGCCTCCGTTGCCGCGCGAACCTGGCACATCGTACGAGAACGGGTGAACGTAGTCTTCCTTCACCTTGAACTGCGAAATCGATTTATTGAGCCGGTCTGCGAGTCCTACCATCCCTTCGATTGTCTGAGCTGTCTCGTGCGCGCCTGCGGAAGTCTCAAGGGTGATACTTGAGATCGTCTGCATTGCCGCTGCGACATTGCTGGTCACACGCGCCTGCTCTTCAGACGCAGCTGAGATCTCTTCGATCAGTTCCGATGACTGGCGAACCGCAGTCGAGATATCCTGAAGGGCGTTGCTTGCCTGCGTTGCGAGGTAGCTTCCTCCGCGGACCTCCTTCATTCCGACTTCCATTGCGGTGAGCGCCTCCGATGTCTCACTCTGAACTGATTTGATCAGGTTCCCGACATCGCGGGTCGCTCGCGCCGACCGTTCTGCGAGTTTCCTGATCTCATCCGCGACGACGCTGAATCCCAGCCCAGCCTCTCCCGCGTGAGCTGCCTCAATTGCCGCGTTGAGCGCCAGCAGATTTGTTTGAGCGGCGATCTCATCGATGAGGTCAATGATCTCCGATATCTCAGAACTGCGAACCCCCAGCAATCTCATCTTTTCGGATGTCTGTTGCACCGCCGAATCTATTCTCGACATTGCTTCGGAAGTGTCTCGTACGGATTTATCGCCGTGTTCAGCCATTTCAAGCGCTCTTCTTGCGGCGTCCGCCGAAGCCTCAGCGTTTCGCGAAACCTGGGTCATCGATGCGGCCATTTCTTCAACTGCGCTTGATGTATTTGTTATCTCGTCAGCCTGTCGCTGCGACCCGACGGCTATCTGCTCTGCGGCCGCGAGGATCTCAGTTGCGCTTGAAGAAACGGACAGGCCGATTTGCTTGACCTCCGTGAGCATCAAGCCGAAGTCGTCGAGCATTTTGTTGACTGCCTGAACTAATTTCCCAAGCGCATCATCCCCTTCGGGGCCTCGCTTAGTGAGATTTCCCTCTGAGACTGATGACACTATCTCCAGGAATTCGCTAAGGCTTTGCTGCATGGCTTGATCGGTCTGTAGCAGGCGCTCTTTATGCGCTTTCTCATTGAGAACCATTTCGCTAAGTCTATTCATCATTTCATTGAAACCCTGAGCGACTCCCTCGAGTTCGTCATGAGTGGTGATGTTTAGTCGGGCATCAAGGTTCCCAGCACGCACTTCCTCGGTCGCGGCAAGCAGTTGTTTGACCTTGCTTGAAAAGCTCTTTGCGAAAGCCAGGGCGAGTGAGCCGAATAGGAGGAATGAAAACAATCCTGACAATGAGATCGTTTTCAACATTTTGTATGCTGGCGCATAAACTTCATCTTTGGAGTTGTCTACCACGAACGTCCAGCCAAAAGCTGAGAACTGTGAGGCTCCCTCCATAAGTCGCCTCGTTTTGCTAAACGAAGCGATACGTTGCTCTTCCCTTCCCGTCTTTTGGTTCAATGCTGTGTAATAGATCGTACCGGCGTCCTGATTCGTCAAAGCCCCAAGCCCCGAATCCTGGAACGATCGATCGGAGACGCCAGCCTTTCGCATCGCCTCGTTTAGTTCCAGGTTTCGCATCGCCGGATCAGGGTGAAGCACTATTCGGCCGTTGGGTGATACCGCGAAAGCGTAACCGGTGTCATATTGTTTGAAGTGAGAGATGTAGTCTTGTACGTCCTCCAGGTTATACTTTATTTTCAGCACGCCGATTGGCGATCCACCGGTCTTTGGCACGATGGCCACACAAATCTCAACGTCGAAGGTTCCGGTTGGCTTGTCGAATTTCACATCTTCAATGTAGAGGCCAGTCCGCATCGCCTCTTGCCACCACATCTCATCTGATTGCACGAAGTCTTCAGTTGGGCTCGTCATTCCAACATTGAGGCCATATTTGTCGGTGAAGAACATTCGTTCGATTACGCCACGAATGCGCCTCTTCTCACGGAGAAAGTTGTTGATTGTTTCGTCGACTCTAAGCACCCGCTTATCCTGGTAGCGGTCTTCGAGTACTTTTGTTTGTTCTGCGTCCGGAATCCGTGAAATCCCCGCCGTTTCATCTGCTCGTGCCGATCGAGTCGCTGCCTCAACCAGGACATCATCACTGGCAACGGATTTTGCGAATTGGATATTCTCGGAGAGGAAGACGTCGACAGCACTTGCGGCAGTAACTGAAGCACGTTGTATTTGCTCACCGTGCTCGATCGCTCTGATGAAATTCATGTAGGCTACCAGGCAGGCCAGCGCAATCGACAGCCCAGTCAAGAGCAGAACGGCAACGGATAGTTTCATCCCAAGGGTTTTAAGCCCCATCCTTCCAAGCAATTGCAGGGCATCGAGGCTGTTGAACCAGCTCTTCTTTTTTGCTTCTGGATTCATGCGTGTACTCACTTCGGGGCTGTCATCAACTCGACCCAGGAGGGCGATCGCAGTGGATTACGCTTGTGTCCTCTAAGATGTGCACTTTCCTGGGTGATTGGCCGGAGGGGACAAAGAATGAGTGACAATGACGGATCCCAAAGTAGGTAAAACTTGCACCCAGAACTCTACAGGGTGAGCCATTCGCACTAGTGAAGGGGCACGCAGCCTCAGGAGCGCTGGCAAGACTGAAAAAACACCAGGCTGGCCCTATTATGCCTTCTACGGCAATGCAGTCAACACTATTCTAAGATTTGTGTTCGAGGCGTAAGTTCTTTAGAAAGAAAGATGTTTTGACGCGCCAGCGAGTCTCCATTCTGGAGAAGGAATGTGTCAGAGCTGGTCCGGAATCGGCGGGCCAATGTAAGCTAAACTGCACCCATTAGACTCTTCCAGTCTTCGAGAGATTTGATCCTCATATAATGATTTGTCTTCTTTTCGTCACCGATGGTGCTCACTTGTTTCGATGCGTAATTGTGTCCAGGGAACAACTTAGTGCCTTCCGGAAGTTTTGATAAGACCTGCGTCAGGGAGTGGTACATCGCTTCCGGGTCGCCGCCGGGCAAATCGACTCGCCCGCAACCACCTATAAAGAGCGTATCTCCTGAAACCAATGAGTCTTCCGCTAGAAAGCATTGACTGCCTGGGGTGTGTCCCGGAGTGTGGACAAGCCGAACTTTCACATCACCAATTGGTACCTCATCGCCACCCTGGTGCTTTTCCAGATCGCTCTCTGAGAGACCCGTTACCTGCTTGACCCCTTCACTTTCAGCTGCATTCACATGAACCTTAACCGGACGCAATGTGATTAGGTCGGGCAAACCGGCGATGTTGTGGCCGAATATGTTTCCTCCTACGTGGTCGGGATGATAATGCGTTACCAGGGCGCCTACAAGATTCATTTCATCCCGTTCCGCCGCATCGATAATTCCCTGAATGTCCCACGCAGGATCAACCGCCATGCACACGCGCCTTTGATCGTCGCCTACCAGATAAACAAAGTTTGCCATTTGCGATGCAAAGTAGTCAGCAGTGGCAAAATCGCGACCCGCAAGAAGCTGTTTAATGTAAATGCCCAACTTGACTCTCTCCCTTACTCGTGTTCACAGCACCCGTTACCTTGAAAAGTTGCTTATGCGTAGGGTAAAAAAAGGTCCCATGATTAGAACAAATTGTATTCGCGGTACTATTCTCGCACTGTCGGTTTGTCTCGGCGTGATCGTGTTGTTTTCGTCTTGTGCCAGCAATGAGTCGAAGGCTAAGAAAGCCATCCAGGAGTATATGAAAAATCAGGGAGTCACTGATTTGACTATGGACTCGTTCTTTACCTCATCGAGCGTTCCTGGAAAAGCGTACACCAGCGCGACGGTGACTTATAATTTTGCGACTTCCGACGGTAAGCCTCAACGAGAATTCCTTGGTTTCATCCTGGCGCAAGAAGGCAATGGCTGGCGTATTGAGCGCAACGTCAGTTATACAAAGGAAGAGCAGCAAGCCTTGAGGATCTTATCCGGACAAAAGTAGCGCAGACGGCATTATTTTGGACAATTAAACATTTCATTTCTGTTGCCCGCTTGTATTCTCACCGTACTGCGGGCCGTACCAGTCCAGTTCCTTTTTGAAACCGGCTTCGCCTCTTTCAAATCGCTCCTCCCCAGCACCGGCGCCGTAATATCCGGAGTGCGGAACCGGCCCATACGACCCGCCTCGCTGATCCGCTGGCGTGATCCGTTTTCGATATGGTTTTTCAAATCCCCCGCCGATTCCATAGCCCTTCGCTCGCGGGCGCAGGCTGCGCGAAGGGTGATTATTGGGCGGCGGCGCTCCGATTTCTGTAGTACTGACAGAATCAGTTGGTGATGTTTCGTCTGACATATGTATCGTCGATTTCTTTGTGATTCACATGGAAGATGCTTTCGCCTGTTCCGCTTCATCGTCGAGCGACTCGTCGTTTTCTTCGTCTTCACCTCGAAGACGGCCGGTGTACCCGTATTGACGAAGCCGTCGATAGAGAGTCCTGCGGTCGATTCCAAGGACTTTAGAAGTCTTGATCTGATGTCCGCCCATCTTTTCAAGTACTCTCAGAACATATCTTCGTTCGACTTCAGCGAGCGTGGCTCCGTCGAGGGTGGCTTCATGGACGATATCGCGTTCGGGAGCAGTGACGCTAACCGGTAAATCCTCCGGCAGCAGTATTTCCCCCCGACCCATGGTGAGAGCGTGCTCAACCGCGTTTTCGAGTTCACGAACATTTCCGGGCCATGAATGAGTCATCAACACCCTCATTGCCTCATTGGCAAATCTTCGTGGAGGCTCGCCGTGCTGTTGTGCGAACTTCTGAAGGAAGTGGTGTACGAGAAGCGGAATGTCTTCGCGACGGTCCTTTAGATCCGGAAGACGTACCGGCACTACGTTAAGACGGTAGAACAGGTCCTGGCGAAACTCTCCCCGTTTGGCTGCGTCTTCAAGGTCCTGATTGCTCGCGGATACAAGCCGAATATCAATCTGAATATTTTCGCGACCACCAACCCGCCTTACAACACGCTCCTGCAGGACGCGCAGCAACTTGACCTGAAGACTTTGGGATAGAGTATTGATCTCGTCGAGGAAGACCGTGCCGCCCTGCGCTTCCTCGATCAGCCCGCGTTTTGTTTCGTGGGCGCCGGTAAAGGCTCCCTTTTGATGCCCGAACAACTCGGATTCAAGTAGAGTGTCGGGGATCGCTGAACAGTTTATCGGCATGAAGGGCGCGTCACGACGATCTGAGTTGTAGTGAATTGCCCTGGCGACCAGTTCCTTCCCCGTTCCGGTCGATCCGGTAATAAGCGCCGAAGCATCCCTGCGAGCAGCTATTCGTCTGATCACTTCGAACAGTTGCTGCATAGGTTTGCTTCGACCCACGATATTCGAAAAATTATAGCGATCTCTTACCTCCGCGCGCAGTTCCCTGACTTCCCGCCGGAGGCTGCGTCTTTCCAGCGCCTTCTCGACCGTGATGGCTAGCTCGTCAAGCTGGAAGGGCTTTCCAATATAATCCTCAGCCCCAAGCTTCATAGCTTCCACCGCCGAGGAGATCGAACTAAAGGCGGTCATAATGACTACGGCCATTTCCGGCCAATCGACTCGGATTCTGGCGAGCAATTCAAGACCGCTCATCCCAGGAAGCTTTATGTCGGTGATGACGAGCGCGTAATCCCTTTCCTCCAGACGTGCCAGTGCCTGCTCACCATCTGCGGCGGTATCAACCTGACATGCCTTTTCAGAAAAGAACGTGGTTAGAAGCTCGCACATAGGAGCTTCGTCTTCGACTATTAGAATTCTTTGACTGATATTGCTCATGATCTCGATGTCATGGTTGTTTGGTTTGGGGTGGCGGCCTTATCGGCAAGTACACCGTCAGTCCTTTACCCTGTTCGCCGGTTTCTGCTGCTGTTTTTGCGCCGGCGTCTTCAAGAATACTCCTGGCCAGATGTAATCCTATACCCGTCGTTTCGTTTTCTCCTTCTGAAATGAACGCTGCCAAAGACTCGGAGAAGTCGTGCGCGCTTTGATTGGCATCAGTTCCTTCGAATGTGATTCCCACGAACCCGGGCACCTCGTTTCCCTGCGCGATTACAACGTGAAGGTGACCTCCCCCGACATGCTCGATAGCATTTACGAGCAGGTTGAAGAACGCCTGGCGCAACTGAGCCGCTTCTCCATATATCAGCGGCGGCGTTATTCTGCAAGTAATGCTGGCTTTGACATTCGCGCGACGCAAATGATGGCCAACTAAACCCAATGAATCTGACAATAGAGCCTTTATTTCAATCGCATCTATTCTGCCCTGCGGAGACCTGGACAAATTGAGTGCCTCGCCGAATACTGCGGCGATTCTACGTGTCTGTTCGAGTATGGCGGTCAATTCTTTGTAACCCTGGCCGTCCGGTTTGGTCCTCATCAACAAGAACTCGGCATAACCAGAGATAACATTTAGCGGCGTCCCAACATCATGTGCGACGCCCGAGAATAGTTGTCCAAGTGTTGCGAATCGTTCAGCCTCTCGTAATTGCGCGTTTGCGCGCCGCTCACTCGTGTCGTCCCGGATCAGTCGCAAAAACCCGCAGGTCTTCCCCTGATCATCGAACCATGGCAAAAGCGTCACGCTGAGCATCTTCCCATCGACGAGCACCCTCTTCTTGAGCTGAATGACTTCCGAGCTTTCAACAACCTCCCGGTGCGGGCACGTTATTCCGGCGTGGTGAAAAAGGTCCTCGCAGCTGAGATCCTGCATCTCGGAGAGAGACTTGCCATACAAATCGCAAAGCTTGGAGTTGGCCCATAAGATCTTTCCGGAAGCCGAATGTACGCTGAGGCAGTCAGGTAATGCATCAACGACTGATCTCCAGAATGAATCGGACGGAAGTCCGAGAAACTCTTCGTCCCTTGCGGTAAGAGCAATCGAATTGTTCGAGCTGCTTGGCATTACTTAAGGTGGAGACTATGCCACCTGGACAGACTGCAAAAAGTTGGTTTCACAAGGACGCACTGAGCGAATGCTCTAATAGTTGATTGTGACTTGAAATCTTGAGGAATTCAACGGGAGGACAATGATTATGTCCTCCCTGGAATCATCAACTGCTTCGAAAGGTCCAGACACGCTCGAATAGTATCGAGAATTGCCTTGGGTTTACCGGCGGATATTGCAAGGCCGCCGGATAAATGGTGACGGCCTCCCGACCAACGAGACGGTTGGCAGAAGCGCTTGCAGCACTGCGTTCGCTTGAATACCAGTCGATATCCTACCCACCACAAGCGACCCGGGAGACGACAATCTCAATCCGTCAGGGTCGAGCTCTAAAGAATTTATCGCAACCACGTCCGATCGATCGGCATAATAGTCGATCCGATCAACGCGACTTCCCATCAACCCTATAAGCTCGAGTGAAGAATCTTTCAGGTCTGTGGGAATCCCTACAGAGTACAAACGACCCGAATAAGTGGACACCAGCCACTGGGCATCGCCACTAACGAGATTCGAGAGGCCGCCTTCACCGGCGAACTCATCGCTGAATGTACGAACCGAAGTAACCTTGTTCTTCTTGCCAAGCTTCGCTATCGCGACCACCGAAGCGACGCCGGCATTTATGTGCATGTTCGACGGGCGAGAAATGCGACCTTTCCTCCCGTTGCTCGGCCGTGAAATTTGAGTTGTAAACCCAGGTTTCACTATGCCGATCGTTCGCTTTGCAATGCCATACTGAGTCAGCAAAGGCGTGGTGTCCTTGATTGAAACCCGGGCCAACTCCGGGAACGAGTACATGTGCTTCACCGTCGCCTGGACGCCATCGCTTCGAAGATCCACGGAGCACAACGAACCGTCGTTAGTAGCAAAGAGCGCTAACTCCGAATCGGCATCGGAAGCAATCACGATGTTGCTCCCGCTGGTCAACGAGACACCCGCGGGCAATTGCTCGGCGTATACTCGCTTCAAGATTTCAAAGGTGCCATTGTCATTCAACCTGTAAAACGAAATCTCTGACGACACGACACTGTCTTTGCTGGCAGTATTCTTGTTCCAGCAGACCGAAACCACGTTGGTTTCCGGATCGACGTCAAGAAAGGAGATGGTGTCGTTCTCGGTGTACTCACTCTCCGGTACGATTCCGACGCCATATAGATAACCGTGCTCCAGGTTGTAAGAGAAAATTGACGCACCGTTTGTGAAGACCATCAACTCGCCCTTTGCGCCAAATGCAAAGTCCAGCGGTGCGTTGCCGGTGTATGGTGCATTGACCCCCTGGATATCAATTGGCACCACAGTGGTGTCGAATACTGCTTTTCCACTGTCGTCAAGATTCAGCTTCACATAGGCGATTACATCGATCGGGATGGTCTCTCCATCTTTCTCTTCAAACCTTGTGCCCCTGACATACACATTGCTCGTCGCTGGATCGAATACGACTCTCGTGGGGAAATAAACAGTCTTAGCAGAGTCCAGTTTTGCATCCCAGGCGGTGAGTATCTTGGAGACTGGCGTACTGTCAGACTTCTTTGTATCAAGGACGTATATGAGGTTGTTATCCAGTTGACTGATGTCCAAATCACCGTTGTCTGCGACACCCTTCGAAGGCCAATAAGGAGCTACCAATACGAAGCGTCCATAGGCAAGAACGGTGTTGTTAGTCGCACCGGTGACACCGCCGAGCGGAACCGAATAGATTGGTAGGGATGAAGCTGCTTTCAGGGAATAGCTGACTGTGCCGCACACCAGCAGCAGGACCAGTAAAACGACAACAATCCGTCTACTTTGAATTCCTTTAAACAGTCCAAACATATTCACCTTCCTCATTTCGAAGCCGTGATTCGGTTCCAAACCTAATTGTTTCCTGCTTGCCTTGGATCCTGGAGCTTCCTGGATGAAACTTTCTTGCTCCGCTTAACGCGTACTGCAGTGGTCTGATTTCCAACTCAAAATCTGCGACTCACCGATCACTGATTGGACGAACCTACACCACTCCGACCCAATCATTTAGATTGCGATAATATTTTCAAACGACCTGACGTGTCAAGCCTTTTTCCGGTTTTCTCCAAGCCTTCCAACCACTTGCACGGCCCGGATCATTCCTCACCGATCAAAACTCCCCTACGCACGAGCCTCTTTTTGAAGACCAAGTTGGGCCAGCTTTAGTCTGAGACCACGTCGGGAAAGACCCAGATCGATCGCGGTCCTCGAAAGATTGTTCTTGTTTCGAATCAGAGCCTCCGAGATCAGCTGCCGCTCGAGGACCGCTGTAGCCTCTTTAAGTTTTGGTCTCGCTCCATCCGACTTCCCTGTAAATGCTGCCCCAGCACCATTTGGACTTCTCTCGTACCTGGCTGGACTCTCAGCCGGAATCCGCTCGCCGCCCCACCGCGATCGATCGGATCCAGCCGGTCTCCTGGGATGAATAACCTCAGGAGATAAATCGTCGATAGTTATTCTCGCGCCATCCAGGGCATAGGCTACAACTCTCTCGAGCTCGTTTCTAAGCTGTCGAACATTTCCCGGCCAGTCATGTCCGGTAAGGGCATCAATTGCTTCCTGCGTTAGAGTCAACGGTTGTTTTCCAGCCCGCGTAGAAAAATGGTCGAGGAAATGAGCCGCCAGCACCGGAACCTCCTCGCGCCGCTCCCGAAGCGGCGGAACATGAATTCGAATTATGTTGAGCCGGTGGAAAAGGTCCTCTCTGAAACGCCCGTCCTCAACAGCACGCTCGAGATCAGTGTTGGTTGCGGCGATGATTCGAACGTCAACGCGCAGCGGCTTTGTTTCGCCGAGCGGTTGGATCTCTCCCTCCTGGAGGAACCTCATTAATTTCGGCTGCACCTCCAGCGAGAGATCTCCGATTTCATCGAGGAACAACGTACCGCCATCAGCCGCCTTGATGATACCGGGATAGTTCGTCGTGGCGCCGGTAAAAGCACCTCGTCGATGACCGAACAGCTGGCTATCAATAATCTCCTTTGGGGCAGCTGTGCAGTTGAAAGGCAGAAAGATCGCACGAGCGCGAGCGGATTGGTTGTGGATATGTCGCGCAACCAACTCCTTACCGGTTCCCGACTCGCCGGTTATCAGAACAGTCACGTCGCTGGTTCTTATCTTATAGATCTTTTCAATTACATCGAACATCGATGTGCTTGCGACTATGAACCCGGGCATTATCGTTTGGATGCGTTGTTCGAGACTGCGTGTCGTTCCTCCGCGCGCCGCTACACGAAGTGAGCAGGTTTCAAGGCCTAGTTCTGCTTGTCGCAGGAGCGGCTGGAGCCTTCCGATGTCCAGCGAACCGTTGGGCCGAATATAAACAACCACTGGAGGGTTAACATTGTCTCCGAGTTTTACGAGGTATCCCTCACCCATCCGGCTGACGCTCTCGTCTGAGGATGTATCCAGAGTTTTGCAAAGCTTTTCGGCCTCGGTGCGGCTCACGCCTTGAACCACTAATGGCTCTGGTCGTCCGGTGGGCTCTACTCTACAAATCACTACTGTCCCAACATTGAGATTCTCGAAGATCACCGCGGCAAGCTCCTGCACCAGAAGCTCCCGCGATGCCGATGCTTCGATCAGCCTTTGCATCAAAAGCACGTCATTGGGTGGCGATACTCGCCACGACTGCGGCGGCTCTTCCACTTTGGCGTCGGCAGCTTGAGCTCTCTTGGTTGTTTCCAGATCGGGCTGGGCGCCAAGCCGCTCGAAAATCTGCTGGGCCTGAAGCAGATTCGATTCGGCACCTTTCGGTTCGTGCGCATTAGCCAGCAACAGACCCATTTGGTATTGACTTCGGGCCAGCTCGAATGGCATTTCGGTGGTTGTGAAGATGGAAATGCTCTGCGCGATATGTTGCTTTGCTTCCGCAAAGCGGCCTGATGCAGCTTCGAGCTGCCCGGTGAGTCTCTGGATCAGACCGGAGACTGGTAGATACATCTCTTCCTTTAATCTTCCCTGCGCCAGCTCAAGATATTCGCGTGCCTGGTCGAGCCCGCCTTGCGATATGTGAAACTCGGCAAGACCAACCATTGCTAAGGTGACTCCGTGGAGATCACCAATCGATGTTGAAAGCTGCATCGTCTCACGAAGCGTCTTGAGCGCGAGATCGTACCGTCCGGTTCCGCGGTAAGCAGTAGCGAGAATCCTGAGCGCATTGCTCTCAAGCCACTTGTCACCGATCACATCAATCAACTCCAGAGCCTTCTGGAGATGCCCTTCTGCACCATCGTATTCGCCTCGCGCCGACAGAATCTCGGCAAGCGTGATTCTCCCGGTAGCCTCATGACTCGGCTTCGCGAATTGCTGCGAAACACTTATCGCCTTGTTCAGATTCTGGATCGCCTCATCCCACGAACCCGAATGACGGAGGTTGTCGCCCAGATTGTTGTATGCAAGCGCAAGATAGTCTTTGTGGCCGCCTCTTTCCAAATAATCGATCCCACGCTCAAGATATCGGGCCGACTCTTCGTTTTCACCGGGAAACCCGTGAATCAGGATTGTGCCCAAGTCCAGCAATACTCCACCGATCAAATTTGTATTGGTTGAACCTTCGGCAAGATCGAGAGCCTTGAGATAGTTTTCTTTGGAGCTGACGAACGCTCCCTCGCTAAAGTCGACCATCCCGAGCCGCCGATAAATCTGAGCGAGTAACTCGCGATCAAGCGCCGTCTTCTGGAAACTGGCTGCGGCCACCAGGTGGTCTCGCGCAATTCGGAATTCGTTTATCTCGATGTAGGTACGACCGAGTGCATAGTGGGCTTCGCTCATTCCGAGATCATCAGCGAGTTCAAGAAATAACCGCTTGGCCTCGTTCAGACCGGCAATTGCCTTGGGGTTGTTTCTTAGATAGCTGTTAACCCACCCTAGTCGCAGCTTGACGCGCGCGCGAGTGCGCCGTGAGAGCAAACCTACTGTTCGCGGATCATCGTATTTTTCGATGACGCTATAAGCCTCTTCGTACTTGCTGAGTTCCTCAAGGGCCTTGCTAAGCAAAGATCTGGTAACCGCTTCCTCTTCTGGTTCTGTATTTTCGTACAACAGGCTGTGCTGAAAGTGTTGCGCGGCTTCCTCATATCGAGACTTCGACAGCGCCACCTCGCCGAGCTGAAACACTGAGGAATCAGCATTCGCTCGGCTCGTCTCAGTCCGCGCCGGTGCAACAGCCGCGGACAGCTGGCCCGTTCCGTTCCCTTCCCCTTGTCGTTTCAACATTTGTCTTACCGTGACGTGGCTGATTCGATCTACGATCCCGCGTTCCATTGCCGCGTTAGCCAGTTTTTGAGGGCTCCACTCTTTGAAGCCGTAGCCAGCTTCGACGGGATTGATACTAGCTAACCTTAACACCTCATCAATTTGCACGTTGGAGAACCTTGGTCTGGGTCCCCCTTGCGGGCCACGCTTCTTTGCCGAAATCCCCTCGAGTCCTTCACTATTAAACTTCCGAATCCATTTCTTGATGTTGGTGGGATGAGAGCCAAATGAATTGCTGATCTCTATTGCGGTCTTACCTTCGGCAGATGCGAGTATGACGCGAGCGCGAGCGGCCTCTTCTTTGCACGTGGACTCGGTAGATTGACTAAGTCCTTCGCGCTCCTCCGGCGTCAAAGGACGGACAAATAAGGGTTGGAACATTATGCGCCTTGTGTTTGATTCAGCGTTGATCTGGGGGGAAAACCAACCAATTCCTCCTGGATTCGCTTCGATCAGGCGGCCTAAGCCACGCGGAACCGCTTAATTGATTATTTCTATTTCAACTACTAACCCATCTGCGCTGATGAGGTCCGAAAAATAACAAAAAACGACATGTCCGTCAATAACTATCTTTCCAGTTTAATTTCAGCTCCTTGTATACTCTGGTGACGGAATTGAAATTCCAGATGAAGGATTTACTAATTGAAGTATCAGGGCTGACGCTGTGTAACGATCCGGATCACAGCCATTCATGGACACTCGGTAAAGGAATGTGAAGATTCAATCAGAGCTGCCATCAAAAAAGGCCGGCTTCCAAGAAGTCCGGCCCCTCTCGAGTTAGTTTGGCGATCAAATCACCTCTTTTCGTAATACCTCATCACTAATCCATCGCGTCCAATCGCGTATCCACGATTCTTATGAAATGAAACGGCAAAGAGGTCCTCTGCGGTGTTACTACTCTGTTCAACCCAACTTCTGCCTCCATCGAAGGTCCGAATAATACGGCCCTTATATCCAACAACCCATCCGGTTTTGTTATCGATAAAGCTCATGCCGAATAGCGGTTCAGGGACGTTGAGCGGGAGGCGTTCCCACGTCGCCCCGGCGTTTTCGGTTCGCAGCAGGGTCCCATTGTCTCCGCTTATCAATCCGATCTTGTCGGTAATCATAAATACTCGATTCAAATCCTCGCTGACTCCTGACCGCTGCGGATACCAATTGCGCCCACCGTTGTCGGTATGCAGGATTGTACCGCCGGTTCCAATCACCCAACCTTTTTCGCCGCGAAAACTCAGATGGAAAAGCTGAACATCTAAACCGGCACTTTGCTCGCGCCACGATGCTCCTCCATCGTTCGATGCCAGTATTAAGCCATGATCCCCAACGATAATCACATTATCGTCATCAATGAATTGAGCCGAATACAGATCTAGTTGAGCGCCTGTTGGGCCCGGCCGTCCAGCACGCAAGATCTTTACGAAACTCCGCCCACGATCAGTGCTTCTTATTATCGTACCGGCGTCTCCGACGATACAGATCCTATCCTTTCGAATGCAGACATCATTCAAGCCTCCATCAATTCCCTGATTGATCTCCTGGAATGATTGCCCGTCGTCGTGCGACCGTGCGATTAATCCTTTCGCGCCCACTACCCAAATGTCATCGCCGTCATAAAAGACTGAGTTGATCCCCGATGCTGCTCCACCGGTTTTTAGCGTCTGTAACCGCGCCCATCCTTGCTGTGCTAAGGAAGCGCTGCATAATAGAACAGCGAAAAAAGCAGTCGCTATGACTCTATCGATCCGTTTCAACTTGATCATTCGATCCTCCGCGTCCGCCAGCCGGCTTACGCTCTTAGCTTGTATCTTTGAACCTTTCCGGTCGATGTCCGCGGCATTTCGTCCAAAAACTCGATTTGTGTCGGCACCTTGTAATGTGGAAGGCGCGAACCTGCGAATTCACGGATTTCTTCCTTTAGAGCATCGCCGCGTTCACCTTGTCGGATGACCACATACGCCCGTGCGGTTGCCAGACCCAGCTCATCAACGCTCGACACGACCGCCGCCTCGGAGATAGCGGGATGCAAGGTCAGCACTGATTCGACCTCAAGCGGAGAAACCCAAAGCCCTCGCACTTTAAAGCAATCATCAGACCTGCCAATATGAAAGAAGAACCCCTCTTCATCTCTCCTATAAATATCTCCAGTACGTACCCACCCTTGCTTGATTGTATGCTCAGTGAGCTCCGGCCGATTCCAGTAGCCTACGGTAGCGCTATCTCCCAGCACCCAGAGATTCCCCGTTTCACCGGTACCTACATCGCTGCCAGCGTCATCAACCAACCGCGCAGCATACCCGGGTACCACGGTGCCGCTCGAACCCGCGCGTACTTTCTCAACAGAGTTCGAAATGAAAATATGAAGCATTTCAGTCGAACCGATACCATCGCAGACCGTCAAGCCAAACTGTCGGAGCCAGTCTTCGAAAATACTGGGAGGCAGAGCCTCTCCTGCGGACACGCAGAGGCGCACACTGGAAAAGTCCACGGAGCCTCCGTGTGCGCAGTAATCGAGCAGAGAAAGATAGACGGCGGGCACGCCAAAGAAAATGGTTGGTTTTCTCGACTCAATGAGTTTTGTCAGATACTCAGGCGTTGCCCTCTGAGTATCAAGCAAGACCGTTGCGCCGACTGCCAACGGAAACGACAAGCTATTCCCTAAGCCGTACGCGAAAAACATTCGCGAGGACGAGTAGACGCGATCTTCGACGGTAAGTCGCAATACATTTGCTGCGTAGTTCTCTACTGTGGTTGGTATCGAACCATGGACGTGCAGAACGCCTTTTGGCGCGCCGGTGCTTCCAGAGGTGTACAACAGAAACGCAGGGCTGCTGCGCGAGGTTTCTGCAATCGGCAAGTCTGGCGCGCCCTCGCTTCTACGATTCCGTTCATCCCTGTTCGTTGTATCGACGGTCAACAACGCGAGCTTCTCAACTGAGAGTACACGCTCTCGCAGCTCGCTTTCGGTGACCAGGATTTCGGCACCGGAATCCAACAGAATGATTTGTATGTCGTCGCTGGATAAGAAAGTGTTGATCGGGACACAAACAGCTCCGACCGAAACAGCGGCGAGAAAACAGGCAACAAGCTCGGGCGAATCGTAGAGCAGCAGAGCGACTCGAGTGTCCTCACTCGCTCCCAGATCTGAGATCTGCTTTGCCCAATAAGCTACATAATCTCTGAGATCGTGATAGGTATAGTGGCTCTCGCGAAATTCTATTGCGATCCGATCGCCGATTTGGCTGAGGCGTTCACCGCCCAGGAAGTAGTCGAATAGATTGAAACGCGAGTGATCGGCTGGCATGCCCGAGGATTCTATTCCAGCCTCAAATCTCTAGCAAAGGGCCACCGAGAAGTTCTAGGGCAACCGGTAGATCTCGTGCTCCCCTTTTCGCTCGACTTCGAGCTTCTGCTCGGCTACAGCATAATCAAGGTGGGCGACGGTCTCAGACAGCGCCAGAAAACGATGGTATCCGCCTGCCTCTGGAAACAACTTCATCGACGCCTCCCATGCGGTTGTCCCTTCTTTCGGCAGCAACCCCATCAGTTTCGATTGCCTCGATTTTGTGAAGCGATACATCCGATGAAAGTGCTCATCAAAGTCGACGACATCATCACCGTGGCCGCCTTTCACAAGCGTGGGCGCCAGCGCGCGCACCCGCGCAAGCGAAACAAGATACTCCCCCAGCGATTGAAATCTTCGTTTGGGGTTGATCGGGTCCGGACTCAGGATGGGATTGGGCGTGATCGTTTTGAGCACGGTGTCCGAGGCGAACACCAACCGGTTGCTCGTCCGAACGAGGCAAATAGATCCAGGCGTATGTCCTGGGGTGTGCACGACGCTCAGGCTCTCGTGCTCGAACAGAATCTCGTCCTCATCCTTCAGGGTCTCGACGTGATCCAACGGGTAGGCGAACCCTTTGAACTTCTCATAGCCTGCTTCCATTCGATCGATAATTTGGTCCGGTACGCCGGCCGCGATCAGCAGCTCACGGTACGCTCTATAATCGGTCTCCGCAGCAACTGCGGGTGCGTCCCACTCGTGTATGTATGCAGTAGCACCGGACTCTTCAACCACAACCCGAGCAAGCCCATAGTGATCAGCGTGGGCATGCGAGATGATTACTCTTTTGATGTCCGAGAGCTTATGCCCGAGGTTTGCCAATCCTGAGCGCAGCGCTTCGAGGGAGCCGGGATCGCGCGGCCCAGCATCAATCAGCGTGAGCGGGTCTTCCTGTATCAAATAGACGTTGACTGGACCAACGTAGAACGGGGTAGGTACCGTTATTCGATGAATCTTCATTGTTTGACGAATCGTCGATGCGGAAGGGGTTGTAGTTCGAGGTTAGAACAAGTTTGTACGATCCGTCTTTACAACTTTGGAACTGATTATTGACGTATCATTCCAATCCCGAACTACAACATTAAATAAGCACGGATCTACAAGTTATAGCGACCGGCTTCTATCATTGAATCTGCAATTCGACGACGCGCGGCAACGGTATTGATCGGCGTGTATTTCATATACCGTCGAAGCACTGCCAACATCGTTCGCAGCTCATCGCCCTCAGACATCGCCGCCAGGGCGGTCTTCGCCCGTTCCTCGACTCGCGAGATCGAGTCACTGACAAAAGTACGAGTCGCGTCAATGTGATTCGAGCAAGCTGTCTCACCCCGGCCGGCGATGAACTTCTCGGTGCGGAGAATCACGCTTTCCATGCCGTAGATCTCCATTATGATGTCGCTCGCCGCGGCAAGCACCTCTTGCTGCTCCTGGACCTTGTCGCGATATTTTTGTGCTGCGGACCCGAGCACGGCAATTGCGGCTTTCTTTGCATTGCCCAACGCTACGCGCTCCCGGGAGAAGGTACCCTCCGCCGGCTCTTCAGACATCGAGGGGGACAGCATTTCATCCATCAACTTCTTTGCTGCCGGGAAGAGCGCCAGTTCGCCTTTGACCGCCCGCCTAAGCACCTGTCCGGAAATGATGAGCCGGTTTATCTCATTCGTGCCTTCATAAATTCGACTTATCCGGGAATCGCGATAAGCACGCTCAACGGGATAGTCTTTTGAATATCCATTGCCGCCGAAGACCTGAACAGCTTCATCCGATACGTAATCGAGCGTCTCGCTGCCGATGACCTTTATGATCGAGCACTCAACCGCATAGTCTTCGATGGCTTTGAGCATATCGGCAGGGTTGTCGCGATCGATGGTCGCAAGCGCGTCTTCGATCATCCCTACTGTGCGATAAGTCATCGCATCAGCCGCATACGTGCGAATCGCCATTTCCGCGAGCTTGTGCTTGATCAACCCGAACGAAGAAATCGGAACTCCAAACTGATACCGTTGCTTTGCGTAATCCGTAGCAATAGTAGTGAGTCGCTTTGATCCGGCGATGGTGCTGACACCAAGCTTGAGCCGGCCCAGATTCAAGATGTTAAAAGCAATCTTATGACCCTTTCCGATTTCGCCGAGAACGTTCTCGACCGGTATCCTGGCTTCTTCTAAATTCACCGCGCAGGTAGAGGAGCCTTGTAAGCCCATCTTGTGCTCTTCGGGCGCGACCGACACACCTGGAAAACTTCGTTCAACGATGAACGCAGTAAACTTCTCGCCATCGACCTTTGCGAACACGTTAAACAGATCTGCAAATCCGGCATTAGTGATCCACATCTTCTGCCCGGTGAGAATGTAGTATTTTCCATCCTCAGAAAGCACCGCCCTGGTCTTGGCTCCAAGCGCGTCCGAACCTGAACCCGATTCTGTCAAAGCATATGCTCCGATCATCTCGGCAGTCGCAAGCTTCGGCAGGTATTTCTTCTTCTGTTCCTCGGTTCCGAAATAAACGATCGGCAGAGTACCTATCGTGGTGTGCGCCCCCAGCGATCCGGAAAAAGAGGCCTGACCGGACATCGCTTCAGAAGCGACTAAAGAACTGAGCAAGTCAAGCCCAGCTCCGCCGTACTTCTCCGGAATATCAATCGACAGCAGCCCCAGCTCGCCAGCTTTTCTAAGCAGACCTCTGGTGAGCTCGTAATCTTTTGATTCGATCTCGGCATCCAGCGGGAGAATTTCTTTTTCGGTGAATTCCCGCGCTGTTTGGGCGATCATTAAATGTTCGTCGCTTAGATCGTCTGGTGTGAATACGTCCGAGGAGTCGTGGTCCTCGAGAATAAAACTGCCGCCTTTAATAACTTTCTTCGTTTCTATAACGCTGGTCATTTAGTTGTTCTCCTCGTGGGGGTAGGGGTTGGATTTGGGGGTTAGGGATTAGGTCAGTCGGCCGAAGTTGATACCAACCCCCATCCCCCAACTCCCAACCCACTAAATCAATTCAAAAATTCCCGCAGCTCCCATTCCTCCACCAACACACATGGTGACTAATCCGTATCGAGCCTTTCTTCGTTTCATTTCGTGAAGAATAGTGGCCGTCAACTTCGCGCCCGTGCAGCCGAGTGGATGCCCCATAGCAACCGCTCCACCGTTGACGTTAAGTTTGTCCTGGTTAATCCCGAGCTCCTTAACAACCGATAGAGCTTGAGCCGCAAACGCTTCGTTCAACTCAATCAGATCGATCTGATCGAGCGTCAGACCTGCAATCTTTAGAGCCTTTGGCACCGCAGCGATCGGACCGACCCCCATGAAATCAGGTTCGACACCTGCGGTGGCGTAAGCAACCAGCCTCGCAATCGGCGTAGCTCCGATCTCTCTTGCGCGTTGTGACGACATCACGACCGCAGCCGCCGCGCCGTCCGACGTCTGGGATGAGTTCCCGGCGGTGACCGTGCCTCTCGCGTGAAAGGCTGGTTTAAGTTTGGACAACGCCTCCATCGACGTGTCAGGTCGCGGCCCTTCGTCCGTCGCAAATACAGACTCCTTCACCACTCGTTTGCCTTTGCTATCGAGTTCTACGGTTCTGACATTCAAAGGGACTACTTCGTCTTTGAACTTTCCTTCGTTGATTGCGGTGATGGCCTTTTGGTGACTGCGCAGTGAGAATTCATCCGCCTCCTCACGCGAGATCGAATACTTTCGAGCAAGGTTCTCTGCGGTCAATCCCATATTCAAGTAATAATCTGGAGAGTTCTCGACTAGCGTCGGGTTAGGGACGATCTTATGACCGCCCATGGGAACAAGACTCATCGATTCGGTTCCACCGGCAACGATGCAGTCAGCCCATCCCGCCATGATCCGTTCGGCGGCGAATGCGATTGCCTGGAGTCCCGATGAGCAGAAGCGATTGATTGTTACTGCCGACGCTTCTTTTGGAATTCCTGCAAGCCACGAAGCCTGGCGCGCGACGTTCATTCCCTGCTCTGCCTCTGGCATCGCACAACCCAGGATGACATCTTCAATCATTTCCGGTTCGAGACCTGGAGTTCGTTCGATTGCCGCCTTGATTACGG
>Ga0126384_10000258_pt1 | contig 27974 bp, 28 predicted proteins | sample PanSoiMetPlot_36_FD_92543 | JGI IMG/M metagenome (GOLD analysis project Ga0126384, IMG submission 92543) | Tropical forest soil microbial communities from Panama - MetaG Plot_36 | ecosystem: Environmental > Terrestrial > Soil > Tropical forest > Bulk soil | place: Panama | collected 2016-02-17 | reverse complement strand
CAAAAAGCCCGCTACGAGATCGCTGTTTTTGGCGTGCTCCAGTAGCGATTCTCGTACGAACGCCGGACTCCTTCAACTCCATCACGAAGCAATTGTCGAATCGCCTCTTCGCCTTCAATAGTCGAAGTAACGCTTATCTTGCCATCCTCTCCTGGCTTTATTGCAACGCCACCTTTGGGCGTGATGACTTCGATTAAGCCGCTCCATATGGATTCGTCTAGTACGACGATATAACCATCGCCACCGAACGCATATACCTTATCGTCGCCAGCCTTCACAAAAGACTTGTCATGTTCCGTTCGGAGCCAGTCGATTAGACTCGCCAGTTCCTTGAGAGATTCTTTGAACGGACCCTCGAAATTTCTGTCTGCACTCTCAGTCATATGGATTCGCAATCCTCAGCGTTATTCGGGACGACCGCCCCGGTTCAGTGGACCGTTCAGCCCCGGCCCTCCCAGCCTATTTGCTTTAAGCGGCCATCCTCCACAATCACTGGAACGGTTGGATCGCCTTTCGATATTGCCAACATCTCTTTGCGGTAATCCAAGTTGTCCTGGGCATTGAATTCCTGAAACGGAATTTTGCGCGCATTGTAATAATCCTTTGCCTTGGCGCAATACGGGCAACCCGGTTTTGTGTATATCTTAACTTCCAATTGTGCTTCTCCCTTGGGGTGGCTCACAAGAATCTCTGACTTCAGTTGTAGTGTAACAAAGCGGTGATTGAGTGCCAAGAGACATCAAGTCTTGCATCGCAACCGAGATGCATTTGATCGATCATCTGCAAGATGGTATGGTTGGCGCGCAAAATTAAGTCTCAATCAGGCGACCATTTGAGCTGGACAATGAAAGATTTTGATGATCTAAAGCGACGCGCGGCAGAACGGGCACTCGAGTTCGTTCACGACGGAAATGTTGTTGGCCTTGGAACAGGGTCGACCGCGAAATTCGCGATCGAAGGGCTGGGCCGCAGGGTCAAGCAAGGTCTCTCCATAACTGGAGTGGCAACGTCAACCGCCACCGAACGCCTCGCTCGAGAAGTTGGAATTCAAGTTATTAGTCTCAACGAGGCAGGTACCATAGATGTCACGCTGGACGGCGCCGACGAAGTGGATCCAGCGTTCAATATGATAAAGGGCGGTGGAGGAGCATTGACTCGTGAAAAGCTTGTTGCCCTGGCATCTGCAAAAAGAGTAATGCTTGTTGATGATAGTAAGCTGGTGCAGCAGTTGGGCCAGACACGTGAATTGCCGGTTGAAGTTTTGTCCTTTGCCTCCGCTTTATCGGCAGGGCTACTCGAAGGCTTGGGATCGTCGGTCAGTTTGAGGGGAGGAGCGGGGGCTCCGTTCGTGACTGACAACGGCAACCACATCCTCGATTGTGCTTTTGGACCAATTGAAGATCCTTCAGGGTTGGAAAAGCGCATCAAGCTTTTGCCAGGGGTGATTGAATCGGGCTTGTTCATCGGAATCGCTGACGTCCTGGTGATCGCGTTCGAGGGTAGTGTAGAGGTAAGAGAGAGGCCCGCGTGAAATTTCTTTGCCCGGGCATCTAGTCTACGGTACAATCCCGCTAACCCCCAATCCACCTTCTCATTTCAACGGAGATAAACTTGGATTGCACACGGCTTAGAGATGGGCTCTTCGAGACCTTTAAGGAATTGATCGAGATACGCGTCTGCCAGGACCGGATCATGGTTCCCGAAAACAATAAACTTCTGCGCTGCTTCCAATATATAAAGATGGATACAGTAACGTATGGGGATTATTGTTGGAACGGAGAGTGTACCAATTGCCAAATATGGTACCGAACTGATGAGGGCGAACTCAAATCAGCTCTTGCGTGCCGCCTGTACGTGCAGCGTGGTATGGAGATTACCCGACTGAGCGACTCGCTAAGAGCTGATCTAGGTGGATAAAGCGTTGTTCGTTAGCTGCTCGGCTTGAAGACGAAGCGATAGATCATATCTGCAACGGCATCAATCGCGCGCTCTCTATCGAATTCGACGCTGCCGGTTACGTAGTCCTGAGAGACATCGAAAACAACCCGGTGCACCACGAACGCTGCGGCTTCAACGTCAATTTCCCAGGTTCTACTGGCTTTGTGTGCCAGAGAAATCAGTTCGTGCAGTTTCGCGATCGAGCGCGCGATCACAGCCTTGTGACGCTCGGCGAAATCGACGTCCTTAAGCAGTAGTTCAGATATTACCCGGTGTAGACCCGAATGCTTTTGTTTATCGGCTATAGTATTTGCAACGGCTACCCTAATCCTATGCCTTAGATCCGTGTCAAAGAGATGCTCCGGCTTGAGACCATCAAAAATGTTCTTGTATAACTCATCCGCAAGGCGATCGAAGATCGTAAGGAGGAGTTGGCGCTTGTCGGTGAAATAAACATAAAATGAACCAACGCTGACGCCAGCCTCCGCAGCTATGTCATTGGACGTCGTCTTCTCGTATCCGCGCTTCTGGAAAAGCTTGATTGCTGCTTGAACGATTTTTTCTTTAGTCTGTTTGCTGCGTGCCTGTTTTGGAGTAGCCGGCACACTCAGCCCTATTGACTCTCCCATCCGTTCCTCCGTTAATTGGGACCCTTGATCAAATACTTGAGGATTATACCATCTATGAGCGGTCGTTCAAAATAATAAGCAAAAATACGAACCCAAACTCAAAGTTATCCACGGGAATTTGAGCTTGGTTTCACCTGTCTGGGGGTTCCAGCTGAGATGGTATCTCAGTTGGATTAACCAAGAATAGGCAGCGCAGTATGAGCAGGCTTCGTAAGCACCCTCTCCGAAACAAGTACTGGATTGTAGAGCGTATCGCGCTCGACCGGAATGCGGCCGGCCCCTTTCACCAAATCCTCGATCCCGGATTTGGTCAGCTGATTATCGTTTCCCTCAGCGAGATAAGATTCCATTAACGAGCCGCCTTCATTTATGGTTCCGTCCAGGTCGTCGGCCCCGAAACGCAGCGCCACTTGCGCAAGCTGCTTTCCGAGCATTACCCAATACGCTTTTATGTGGGCAATGTTGTCCAACATCAACCGTGATACAGCGATGGTCTTGAGGCTGTCAATTCCGCTCGGTCCCGGAAGATGGGCCAAATCCGTACCCTTCGGATGAAATGCGAGGGGAATGAAACACATGAACCCGTTGGTCCGATCCTGGAGCTCCCTTAGCCTTACCAGGTGGTCAACACGGTCTTCGAGAGTCTCGATATGGCCATACAACATTGTAGCGTTTGTATGAACCCCACGTCGGTGAACCTTTTCCGATAGCTCCAACCAGCGGTCGCCTGAAGTCTTGTGGGCGCAGATCCGGCTACGGGTCGGGTCACGAAAGATTTCAGCGCCTCCGCCTGGGCAACTGTCCAACCCCGCCGCAATTAGCCCGTCAATGACTTCCTCATCTGACATGCGGCAAACACGCGTCAGATGGTCCAATTCGACCATCGTGAACGCTTTCAGATGCATATCAGGGAATTGCCGCTTGAGTTCTGAAAGTAATGACTTGTAGTAATCGAACTGTAGTCGTGGGTGAAGACCCCCTACAATGTGAAGTTCACGAGCTCCCTCGGTGTAAGCTTTTCTCGCGAGCTCTACGCATTCGTCAACCGACCATTCGTATGCCTCTGGGTGCCGCACTCTGCGATAAAATCCGCAAAAGGCACAATCGGAGATACATACATTTGTGTAATTAAGGTGCCGGTTAACGTTGTAGTAGGTTAGGTCGCCGTTGATTCGCTCCCGAACTTTGTTGGCAAGGGCGCCAACTGCGATTAGATCATCACTCCGGAAAAGCGTCATTGCATCTTCAAACGTCAGACGCTCCTGATTCTCTACTTTTTCGGCTATATCGCCGAGCTGCGCTGATAGTGAAGTCACGCGCATTGAATCCTCCGGACTTACTCTGTCGGTGATCCTGCCACTGAGGATTATACAAATTAAGTGAGATTGCACCAAACTCTACATATAAAAACATAGAGCGTACCCTTTCGAGTACGCTCAAAATACAATACGCAAGTGTCTCTTAGTCGCCTAACGATAGATCTAAGGCTGTGGTTCCGCCGGTTCTACTCAGCGACTAGGAATTCTCAGGATGTGTAACAATCCCCTTGAGTTCCGTTCGAAGGCGTTCAATCTCCTTGATCCTTTCGGAAATCCGCTCGAAAAGGGAGGATTGCGCCTTTATGCCTTCACTAATAAGAAATGCCGCTGCCTCGGATCGACTCTTAAAGATGCCAGTTTGAACCAATGCGTCAAGGCTTTTGAGGGAATCATCGTTAACACGCACCATTACGACATGATCCCTTGCGGAGAGCGCTGAATCGATGGCTTTGCTTATCGACTCAGTGGCTTTGTTGAATGCCTCGCCGGTCTTTTGAGCAACCTCTCTCACTGAGGAGGCAAGTTCATCAAAACCTGATTTCTGGGGCGGATCCTCATTCGGTAAGTTGGTAACCACAATGTCATCGCTGTCAGCTTTCTTCTCTTCGATCACTACATCCCCAGCCGAGTCCTTCTTATCCATAATTTGATACCTCCTTACATGAATCCTCGTTAGCTAGTTACGTTGAGAAGGGGATTTAAGTTCTAACTAATTGAGAAAGTAAATCATTGCATAGAAAAGGATGCGTGCAATATTATTGAGAACTTTTGCTGCCGCGCGACTTGTGTCATATGTGCTGAGGGCTATCCTCGATTCAGCACTCGATAACCGAAGACAACGGACGACTGCTATGATGGAAACAAGAAAACCAGCACCTCATTCCGCCATTCCGGTGCCGGTAGTCCGCAAGCTACTGCACCGCGGCGCCCGATCCCGATTGGCTCGCATCCTCACCAAAGCATATCCGGTGGAAGTCGCACGGCTGCTATCCACCTTGAGAGGTACGGAACGGTCGCAGGCCTTTGAAATTTTACGCGAGGAGAGCGATGTTGCGCATGTCGCCGAGGTCCTGAGCGAGATGTCGCCGAGTGACAGCCAGGCGTTACTCGAAGACCTGGAGCCGGCTGAAATCGCCAGGTATCTGAGTGAAATGCCTGCGGATGACGCGACCAGCCTCGCCTCTCGCTTGCCGGATCCCCTTGCGGCTCAGGTTCTTATGTTGATGGAGGCGGAGCCTGCTGCCGATGTTCGCGAGTTGCTCGAACACGAGGAGCGGACCGCCGGCCGCATCATGACCCGCAACTACTTTGCGATGGACGAGGAAGTGACAATCGCAGAAGCCGTCGCAGCACTGCAGAAACGATCCGAAGAATTTGAGATGGTGTTCTATGTTTACGTGGTCGACAAGAGGGATCACATCGTTGGCGTAGTCAGCCTCCGTAAGCTACTCACAACGCCGCCATCAACTCAATTAAAGCGAGTAATGGTGCACGACGTGATCACTGCAAGAACCAACGATGATCAGGAAAAGGTCGCACGGCTAGTCGCTGAATACAATCTGCTGGCGATTCCAATCGTTGGAGACGAAGACCGCCTGGTAGGCATCGTCACGGTAGACGACGTACTCGATGTTTTGCAGGAAGAAGCCGAGGAAGATCTGCTCGCGTTGGCCGGCGTGTCAGCAGAGGAACACATCGATACAAGACCGTCGCGTTCCTTGAGACTCAGAGTCCCCTGGCTGCTGGTGAATCTTGCAACTGCTTTTCTCGCATCCTATGTCGTTTCACTGTTCGAAGGTTCGATTAGCACATTGCCGGCCCTTGCTGCACTGATGCCGATTGTCGCCGGAATGGGTGGGAACGCAGCTACTCAGACCCTGACGGTTATTATCCGCGGGATCGCGATGAATGAGCTGGTTGGCACAGGTCGCGTAACGTTGAAGCAATCGATCGTGGGATTGGGCAATGGGCTGATCAACGGATTGGTCTGTGCAGCGGTCGTCGCTGCCTTTTACAGAAGTATCTGGCTAGGGGTCATCATCGCCGTTGCGATGGTCATCAATATGGTCGTAGCAGGAGTCTCAGGGAGCCTGATTCCTGTGGCGCTCAAGCGAATGGGCGTCGATCCGGCGGTTGCATCCTCAGTGTTTGTTACCACCTGTACGGACGTGGCCGGCTTCTTCTCGTTCCTGGGCATCGCGACGTTTCTTTTGAACCTTAAAATGCTTGTGCCTCGATGAGCCAGCGACCGATAGGCAGTAGAATTGCGACGAATCAATATGTATTTGTCTTGATGGCTCCAATTCGGGTCTGCAGTTCGCTGAGTTTTGCGTCTGCCTCTTTGGCTCCATTCTCGACAAGCGGGATTGTTCGATCGATCGCGACTTTTAGCGCTTCGAACTCTTCCTGCAAGCGGGGCTTTCGGCCAAGCGCCGTATCGATCTCGCTCCTGGCTCCTCGGAGCCGGGAGGCGGCGTCTTGCCACTTGTTCAGTTTAGCCGAGTCTTTCGCCATTGAGATCGCAAGGGATATTCGCTCGATATCGCCCTTAATATTCGACTGTGCGAAAACTGGTGTTCCTGATGGCTGTTCGTTTTGATTTGCGTTTGCGGAAGGGGTGACTTTTTCAGATGCCTGATTACTTGCCGGCTGTTTGGAACAGCCAATCGCTAAAATAACTAGAGTGCAGCTGAAGACCATGATCTGTCGTAAGGACCTGTGGATTGTTTTTAATCCGATTCTCGAAAGCATATGAAGAGATCTCCAATGTGAATTAAGCCTAGCTCATTTCTTGCAACAGGCGAGTATAGACTGAGGATTAACAGTTTTCCAATTCCGGTACCAACGTTTGGTCCTTTTTTTTCTGTCTCTTGACCTCGTCGTATAATCCCGGCAATTAGCATGACCGCAATCCGGAGGAGAAACAATGCCACGAAAAGTGGACCGCGCTCGAAGCAAAAAGCCGAGAGTCCGAAACAACATTCTTAAGGTTGTCATTGCCGGTTTTGTGCTCGTAGCGGCAGTAATTATTGGGGTTGCCCTATTCGGCGCAAATCGATCTTCTCGAAGCGACGAGAACAATAATGTCGTCCCTGATGTGCGTGCGCGGCGAATTGACTACGAGGTCGTTAATAGCTATCCACACGACCCGACATCCTTCACTCAGGGCCTTCTGTGGCACGATGGAGGACTCTATGAAAGTACCGGTCAGTATGGGCAATCAAAGCTCCGCCGGCTCGAATTTCCCTCCGGAAAGGTACTGAAGGAGATCAAACTTTCCGGGGAGCTTTTTGGCGAGGGGCTAGCCCTGGTGGACAGTCGTCTAATTCAACTCACGTGGCAATCACAACGCGGTTTCGTCTACGACCTGGATACTTTCAAATTAGAGCGAGAATTCAGTTACAGCACCGAAGGCTGGGGTCTCACCTACGATGGGAAGAACCTCATCCTTAGCGACGGGAGCAGCGATCTGTTCTATTTTGATCCGAAGACGTTTAAGACAATACGCAAACTTACTGTAAGAATGAACGGACAACCAGTAACCGAATTGAATGAGCTCGAGTTCATCGAAGGAGAGATCTGGTCAAATGTCTGGCAGCAGGATCTCATCCTGCAAATCGATCCTTCCAGTGGGACGGTCAGGTCGTTTCTAGATCTAAAGGGAATCCTGGCTCCGTCCGACAAAACCGGAGTCGAAAACGTGCTGAACGGGATCGCTTATGATGAGGAACGCAAACGGATATTCGTTACCGGCAAACTTTGGCCACGAATCTTTGAAATCAAGATAAAACGATAGTTCTTCATAAGATAGATTTGTTGGCGCGGAAATGACAGAAGAGAATTCCTTACTCCTTCAATCGTAGCGCGAGATCCTCGGCACTCGTTGCAGGCGAAAGACAGACATAGTTTCGGCACACATATGCCGTAGCCTTACGATCAACAGGAATTCTTTCCGCCAACAATCTGATCTCCGATGCCGCCTCCTCGTTTGAGGGATCACAGGCAGCGACAACTTTGTTCGGAATATATCCGCTATATATTTCTTTGACGAAGGATCTTATCTCGTGTGAATCGAGAGCACCCAAAAGTGCGATCTCTTTTGGCTCTGCCAGGTAAAAATCCATCGCACGCAGGACATAACCGAAAGCGCTCGGATAACGGCTCATTGCCGGACGCAACGATCGAAGAATCGTTGCTGCTCGACGCGAGTAATCATGTTCCTCGGTCAAAAGCGCAAGCTTCAAAAGCGACAGGGCGGCGACGGAATTTCCGGAAGGCGTCGCATTATCAAAGTAGTCCTTTGTCTTCGTGATCAACTGCTCATGATCGGATGAGGTGAAATAAAAACCTCCCTCCTGATCGTCCCAGAAGTGAGTGATCATTATGTCCGCAAGCGCCCGGGCATTCATGAAGAATCTCAAGTCAAACGTAGCTTCATAAACAGCAAGCAGTCCTTCGATGACGTAAGCGTAATCCTCGAGATAGCCGTTTAGTTTTGCTTGCCCTGATTTGTAGCTACGAAAAAGTCTTCGGTTTTCCATCAATTGAGTGGTAATGAACTCGGCGTTGCGGACTGCAATTTGTCGATAATCGTCTCGCCCCAAAATATTGGCAGCTTCCGCAAAAGCGGTTAGCATCAGACCGTTCCACGCAGCGAGCATCTTATCATCACGACCGGGCCTGATTCGTTTTTCTCGTTCGTGAAAAAGTTCCCGCTTGCCTTTATTGATGACTCCACGGATCTCATCAACGTTTTTTCCTCGTTCGGCGGCGAATTCCTCGAGCGAGTAAGGTGTATTTAGAATCGATTTTCCGTGCTCGAAATTACCCGATTCGCTAACTTCAAAGAAGTCGCAGAAGAGGGCGCCATCATCGGGATCAAGAATTCTCAACACTTCGTCACGAGTCCAAACGTAGAACTTTCCTTCCTCACCGTCGCTATCCGCATCCTCCGATGAATAGAATCCGCCGGTCATATCGGTCATGTCGCGGAAGATGTATTGAAGCGTCTCCTCGGCCACAGTTCGGTATAGTGGGTTCTTTGTTTCCTGATATGCGTACAAATAGATTCGAGTCAAAAGAGCGTTGTCATAGAGCATCTTCTCGAAATGAGGAACGAGCCACCGGGCGTCAACAGAGTAACGAGCGAAGCCTCCACCCAAATGATCGTACATCCCGCCTGCGGCCATCTTCTGAAGCGTAGTCTCAACCATGTTAAGCGCAGTAGCAGAGTTAGTTCGTTTGTGATAGTTCAGCAGGAACATCAGTGTCATAGAAGGCGGAAACTTCGGTGCGCCGCCGAATCCACCATGCTTATCGTCAAAGCTACCGCTCAATGCTGAGAAGGCCGAATTCAGAACCTCGGTTGTCAACAACTCGTTGGAGGCCGCGAAACGATCGCCCTTCTTTAATTCACTGGTAATAGCATCGGCGCTTGTCAGTATCTCCTCTTTGCGATTCTTATAGGAGTCGGCAATTGCGGTTAGGACTCGGGGAAACCCGGGCATCCCTCGTCGATCTTCAGGCGGATAGTAGGTTCCGCCATAGAACGGCTTCAGGTCGGGAGTCAGGAACATAGTCATAGGCCAACCGCCGTGACCTGTCATCATCTGAACTGCGCTCATATAGATCGAGTCAAGATCAGGACGTTCCTCGCGATCAACTTTTATACAGACAAAGTTTTCATTCATCAGACGGGCGATCGCTTCGTTTTCAAAAGACTCGTGCTCCATAACATGGCACCAGTGGCACGCGGAATAGCCGATGGATAGGAGAATAGGCTTGTCCTCTTGACGAGATCGCTCGAGGGCTTCGGGCCCCCAGGGATACCAGTCAACCGGATTATGCGCGTGTTGCAATAAGTAGGGGCTAGTCTCCCCGATCAACTTGTTAGTGTGTCGATGCCCAGTCATGCGACCTCTTATTTCTTGCCGGCGGTTGATTGCTGAAGAACCTTGGCCACCGCTGTAGCCTTGTGAAACGTAGTATGATCCAGAGGAGTCCTGCCATTGGCATCGCGAGCCTCGAGACTGGCACCTCTTTGAATTAACAGTTGGGCGATTGCGGTGTGGTTTGCGTGCGCGGCGGCATGCAGGGGAGTATTTCCCCAGTGGTCGTTCTGGTTCAACGCGTTCACATCCGCCCCGGCATCGAGAAGAGCGCGGACAACCTCTAAATTCCCCTTCCAAACCGCGCAGTGTAATGGCGTCGAATAGTCTTTGTCGCGAGCGTCGATCAGGTCAGCATCGATCTTGAGCAACGCTTTGACGGCATCTGTGTTGCCCGATTTTGCGGCTCTTAAGATCTCTTTCTTCGGGTCAGGCATTCGCTATCAAGCCTACCCGGTTGGAGTACCTAACGCAATTGGTATGGATTTGGTTGCATCCAATGTTCTTCAGCGATCTTTACTTTCCCTTTAATTCCTCCAACTTCTTGCGAACGTACTCGATGGTCGGCGAGTTGGGCGCCATTTCAGCATACTTCTCATAGTACTGCCGGGCTTCTGTCGTTTTCCCCAGTTTCATGTAGGCGTCCGCGAGATTAGCGTAAGCCACTGACCGGCGAGGGTCTATTTCGATCGCTTTTAAAAGCCACACGAGCGACTCTTCGTATCTTTCAGACCGGTACAACGTAAAGCCCAGATTATTGACGATAGTCGCGCTCCGAGGATCGAGTTTAACGGCTTCCTGCAGCTCATTCACCGCATCATCATATTTTTTTTCCCGATAATACTTGAGACCCAGATTATGGTGCTCCTGAGCCTGGGCACTCTTAGATTTTGGTGCCGGGTTTCCCCTATTGGCGCCATTTGTGCCCTCGAGTTTCGCACGCTCTTCCTCGACCTTGCCGCGGAGCTTGAGATTCCGCTCGCGTTTTGCGGCAAGTTCTTGTTGGATGCGTTCAAGCTCGTTGTTAAGCCGTATAGCCTCTTCATCAAGCTGTTTGCTGGCTTCTGTGAGTGACTCCTGCTGCAGTTCAAAGACGAATTCGCCTCCTTCGCTACCAGACAGATTTCCGAACGCCGGCGTTTGATGAGAAACCGAAGAAACGATCGGGCTGATGTATGCTCCAAGCTCGGATGCTGTGATCGCCCCGTTTCCATCGGTGTCCGCCAATCCCTGCAAGCCCTGCAACAAGGTCCAGGTAAATATCGAATGGCCCCCCGGACCGTTATCGGCAACCTGCTGATCGGCGCCCCCGGCTGTCAGGATCTGTCGAGCCATGCGTTTGGTGATCTCCTCAAGATAGTTCGTGCTTTTGCTTGATGCTCCTCCGGATCTGGTGAGCGCAAGACCGCTGTAACAGGAGTCGACGACAAAGTACAGATGCTTGGCAGGAATTAATTCGCAGAATTCTTGAAGCTGAGCCATGCTGATTGACTTAGCTTGAGAAGCTTCCGATTCGGCATCAACTGGAACTATGTATCCAAGCTCTTTGCCGGAAGGTAGCTTTCGCGTCGCACCGTGCCCGGCGAAGAAAACGAATACTCTGTCCTCCCGCCTTACTTTGTTAGGGTCGGACAGTTGATCTCCGAGCGCCCAAACGATGCGTTCGCGGGTCGCTTCTTTATCCAGCAACTTTATTATGTTGCTTTTCTTGAACCCATACTGATTGATTAACATTTGTTCAACCGCGTTGGCGTCGTTTACGCAGTATCTAAGTTTGGGCCAGTTCTGATAGTCGTTGATACCGACGATTACTGCCCAGCTATCACGATAGTAGTTCCTTTTTATACCCTCGGAATCTGCTGCTTGCGACATCGAATTATTAGAGTTGTGCGCGCGCGAGCTGGCCATCACCGGTGAGCTCGATGGTACAAACTGGTCGCCATCGAGAATCAGAAACGTATAGCCCTGTTTACTCAGCTCTTCCAAGATTCGTGGTAACGCGGCGACGCTCTGCTTGTGTATGTCGTGCATCAACAGAATGCCTTTCTTCGCTGCGGTCACCTGGGTTAAAACTCTCCGTGCTATCGAGTCAGAGATAGGATCGGCCCAATCGAGCGAGTCCAAAGTCCATAAAACTGATTTCAAGCCAAGCGCTTCAACCTCTTTTGAGAGCGTCAGATTCTTGGCTCCGTAGGGCGGCCGAAAGAGTGTGTTCTTTGCTCCGCTGACTTTCTCCAGGAGCAAGTTTGTGTTCCCGATCTCTTTGCCTCGTTCGGCAGGGGAGAGCTTGGTGAGGTCCGGATGTGAGTAGCTATGGTTTGCCAGAAGATGACCGGCTTCCAAAACGCGTTTCGATACGTTTGCGTTTGCCGACAATTTGACTTCGTTTTGCGGTGTCACTGATCCAAGGCATTTGCCTACGTCGAAGAAAAAAGCGCGTGCATTGTACTTCTTTAAGATCGCCAGTATCTCATCGGTGTATCTCGGGTGCGGTCCATCATCAAAGGTAAGAACGATGCTTTTGGGTGGCAGGTCGTAACCGTAAACCTCGGTCTTGCTGTCATGACGAGCGCCACGTAATCCTTCGTCGTCTTCGGGCTTCCCCCGGTCGTACTGGTTCAAAACCTGGTCGCGACTGAACAGCCCTTTTATAAAGGTGACATAGTCTTGCCATTTCTCACGTTCAGGCGCTTTGCCCCGCGTCCCAAGACTCGAGAAAACTCGCGAGACCTCCTTCTGATAGACGCCTTGAATCAACTTGAGATCATCATTGACTCTCTGCAATGCCGACTGCGTCGAAGATTTCGATAGACCGTGATTACGTTCGTCCTGCACATCGATTGAGAGGATCTCGTCCGCAAGATCAGTGAAAGCAAGCCGATCAACATCGCGCAACCCGGGATTGTCAGTGAAGTATTCAATGAATCCGCTGACGAACTCAGGTTTCTGCTGATACTTCGATGCAATAGCCCGGCGTAGATCGGACGTGAGAGTCTGAGCCACCTCTTCGAGCAGCTCCTGTTTTTCCTGATGAATTTTCCTTCCGACGTAGATGCACCTGTTCCGTTCTTCCTGAGCAAGCGTTGCCTCGTCATCGAGTAGGACGATGATCTTGCGGTAGTACTCAACGATCTTGTCCAGACTTGTCCTCAACTCGACCGGAACATTCGCAGGTTTTCGCGTCTGCCTGCCAGGTGGCTCGGCTAATGCGACCCGCGTTGCAGCGTTAGTTCCGTGAGCGCTAATCGGGGCAACCAGCATCGACAAGAGCAGAGAGCCAATAAGCGTTGAACTCTTTTTCACAGGATCGTCTCCGAATGATCTCAATTAAAATGTGTCGTGGGAGCCGGACGCATTATAGAGCAGGTCAGCCCGGGTTAAAACGGATATCTTCACTCTGTGTGTCGTTACTCAGTATTCAGGTGAGACGAACGCTCAATAGTTTTCACTCGGTGGTCTTGTCGATTCGGAACTGACGAGCAAACAAGAAAAGCGGCAACGCCATCGAGACGCCTCCCACAAGGTTGGCCGCAATATAGATCCATCGATTGCGCATTCTTAATCTCCCGCCCTCAAAAAAAACAAAAATCCAGAGCACTACGGAAGAAACGATCACGTCGAGGCCGAAGAATGATGAAATCCTGTTGGCAAAGAGTTGTTGGAAGAATTGGTTCAAGTCGAATCCGTGCTCCCGGAGGAACGGGAAGAATTGAGAATACGGAATAAGAGTCCCGGCTATGCACAGGATTAAGTAGATGATCCCTTTTGTATTCATGGAAGCGTGATCTCCTTTTGGAGTTCATCGAGTCGAGCGTGAAGCTCTTTGCATTAGAGCGAGTGCAGCGTTGTTGTGTGAACCTTTCAAGCTGCTCAGGTTAATCGGGAACCAAATTGGGCTGTTCCAGCTCGTGTCACACGGCCGATCCGTCTATCTCCGCTCAGGATCAGTTCACAAGCTTTAAACGCGTACTCCTCGAAGTTTTCAAGCTTTGATGGCAGGATCACCCAGCCATTGTTCCTTGAACGCCAACGGTATCGCCCTGATAATAGAGGGAACTCATTTCTGAGGCTCTCCAGATGCTCGGCCGTCGTAAACAACCACATCCCGTTTGAAGAACGATGCTTTGAACTTTCCCGAAGCGAGAACAGGAGCCTGTCTTCAAGATAAACATAAGTGAAGCCGAACATCCGTTTTATAGTTGGTCTAAGCGAAATCACCTGATCCAAAATAAACGGGAAGGGAAGCGACCTTTTTGATTTGTAGAAATCAGTCACTCTATTCATTCGTTCTCTGAACGCTTTCACTTTGATCCGCAGTATTTCTCCGCCATCTTCTTTATCGTATTCAAACCACGAACGGTCGAGGGTAGCCGTGTGGTTTTGCTGAACACTGCGTTAGAAATGGTTGAGTCGCTCTTTTTTTTCGACACAACCAGTAGATCTCTTTGCCCTAGACGTGCAGCTCCTTTGAAGGCGTGGAATAGATAACGTTTCCGCTGGCAATGAAAGTCTCCACATTGGAGAAGCCCAAAGACTCGAAGAGCTTTTTCAAATAAGGCATCTTGACCTTGTGGTAGCCACCAAGGTTGATGGCTCGGAGAAACGCGAAATAACGTGGCATCCGCTTTTTTATCCGTTCGAGCCTGCGGCACTCTCAACCTGCCGCGCGAGCAATAATGTAAATGAGGTTTCGCGCTTGATTTCCTCTCAGGCGCTTCGCCCACGAGGTCTGAAGTTTGGGCCATTCAGATTGTGCAAGCGCGCCTTGTTCGATTATTTCGAATCCTGCTTCCCGATAACGGGCGCTGATCTCTGAATCAGCCAGCTCTACAGACAATCCCAGTCTGTTAATCTCGGAGCGATCGCGTTCCGGGTCAATGCCAATCAAGACCTCCAGGATGGCGCCTGGCGAACAGATTCTTCTGAGGTTCAGAAGACCGCTTTGCTCGCCGGTAAACAAGATTCGAAGCAGGCTGCCCCACGGAAAATGGACATGTACCTCATCTGCGACCCCGTCAAGTTCAGTCGGCAGGTCCTCAATCGCGGCTTGTAGAAAGAGAACATTCGGCAAGCCTCCTTTACGTGGACTCCGATGAATCTTCTCCGACACCTTCTCGAGTGGGCGAGTGTTCGGGTCTATCCCTATGAAGAACTTGTTTGGATTGCTGCGGGCGCACTGATATACATAGAGACCGTCTCCAGTCCCGATGTCGATCACTATTCCTTCTCCGGTAGGGGGCGATAAGCTGGATGAAAGCTGATCGGTCAAGTCATCAAATGGTTCTTCCACGAATAAACTTTAGCATGTGAGCGCTCCTTCCAGTTAAGTACTTATCTTAAGCCTGGCAGCTAGACCGTCATTGAAGTCTTCTATATTCCGCTGGCACCTTAGTCCACGCGTCTGAATCGGAATCCTGGATCTGAGCCTGGTAACCGATTGGGCCATCAGAGAACGATAGCGGGACACCATACAAAATGATGATCTCGATAATTCCCGGATTGCCATGCATTCTGGACCAGTAGCCGTTCGGGAGGACGGTCCTGACCTGCTCACCCAACACCCGCAATCCCGGCGGGCTGAGCTCACTCGACACCCAGAAATCAGCGGCCGCTCGGTTGCCGCTAATCTTCTTTAGCCTCCTGGCTCTTACACCACTTATCGTATTGGTCTCATCGGTGAGTTCAAGAATGGCTCCTTGACCGACGTCGACAGTCCTAGTTTGTTGAGCCAGCTCGCGGACCTTGTTTTGTGCAGCGGTCTTTAGATCGGAATAGCTCTGAACACGATAGGGTTTATCCTGGTTATTTATCGTGAACACGGCGTCGCCGGTAAAAAGCGTAGCTTCGGAGCTGCCATTGAACTCACATAGAATGCTGTCGCCATTTACGTGAATAGTAGCGATCTTTGCTCCGCCATCCTTTGAGATCAGGTAAATCACCCGGGACTGTTTTGCAACTACTGAAGCGCCGCCAAAGGAAGGAAAAACAACAATCGCAAGGCTGAGGGCTATCAGTATTTTTCTCATATCCTCTCCTTCGTGAGCACTATACGAATCTGATCGTTGCACCTGGACGCACTGGCAGAATAATACCGAGTATCAGGAATGTTGAACAGGTGACAAAACCGGTTTCTACTAACATTCTTCGGCCACGGTATTCGTGCTATTATGCACGAGCATCAACGTGCTTCCGATCGAACAATGGCCACGTATTAACGAATTTATTCGTTGCTATTTTGCGCGGGCATCAACGTACTTCCGATCCGAACACGGCCACGTAGTAACGAATTTATTTCGTTCAACTTCCTACTAGTGACCGGGAGGAATTATGACCGAAAGAATGAATCGCCAGTGGCGCCTCGCTGCCCGACCCGTAGGAAAATTTAAAGACAGTGATTTTAAGTGGACTAACGAAGCGGTTCCGGAGCTAAAGGACGGGGAACTACTCGTTCACAACAAGTACCTATCGCTCGATCCTACTAATCGCGGGTGGGCGAACGAGATTGATACCTATCTGCCTGCGGTGAGGCTCGGAGACGTAATGCGCGGCGGTGCAATTGGCGAGGTTGAGGAATCGAGAAATCCGGACTACAAAGCAGGCGATTTTGTTTCTGGCCTGTTTGGATGGCAGGAGTACGCGATCACAAACGGCACCGGGATCTCGAAGCTCCCAAACGTACCCGGAGTGCCGTTGACGGCACACCTGGGCCTGTTCGGACATATCGGATTGACTGCCTACTATGGCCTACTCGATGTCGGTCAGCCAAAAGCCGGAGAAACGCTGGTGGTTTCGGCGGCTGCGGGCGCCGTTGGCTCTCTCGTTGGGCAGATAGGAAAAATCGTCGGGTGCCGCGTTGTCGGAATTGCGGGATCGGATGAAAAATGTTACTGGCTGACTGAAGACCTCGGGTTTGATGAAACAATCAACTACAAAAAGGAAAGAGTATCCGAAGGCTTGAAGCGAACGTGTCCAAATGGAATTGACGTAGATTTCGAGAATGCTGGTGGCGAGATCCTAGATGCTGTGCTGGGACAGATCAACATCGGAGCCAGGATATCTCTTTGCGGTATGATTTCCCAATATAACGCGACTGAGCCGGTACCCGGTCCGTACAATCTCGTAATGCTGGTAGTTAGACGTGCGCGTATGCAGGGTTTTCTGGTTACCGACTATATGGATAGAGCTGCTGAAGCAATGACCGCGCTGGGACGTTGGCTGATCGAAGGTAAGATCAAGTATCGCGTCGACATTGTAGAAGGACTCGAAGAGGCACCCAGAGCAGTAAACAAACTGTTTGAAGGTTCGAACATAGGCAAATTAGTGATCAAGATTTGACGTCAGTGGGTGATCAACTCGTTTCTCGGCCCGCGAGGTTGCCGTCCAGGCTAATCGAGAGGGAGAACCTGAAGTTTATCGAACGAATCTAGGGTGCAACATTAGCCCCAAACCTGGCTTGAAGCGGAGCGCCTTGCCTATCCCAACCCAGGGTTGTGCACACAATCTGACCTCGCCAGTCAGCTTCTGAACGACCGTTTAGTTCGACGCTGATAGTAAAAGTCAGCGCTCCCGCCGGACCCAATCGATGAGAAAACGGAATCGCTTCGGAGTGACGATTGCCACTTGCGGCGTGGGTACTGATCAACACCCGCTGCCACTGCGCCATTCGTCCTCCCTGCTCCTGCATATTGAACGTGAGATCATAGCGAACTCCAGCCGTGGTTCTGCTCGATCTTATACGGATAAGCCTCGCATCGAACCCAGCTGCATTTCCGCTTGGCAATGTGGGTGGCTGGGCGTTCGATGCTCGAGTTGGCGCGGGCGAAACCGGGGAGGTGACAGCAGGAGGTCGCTGAACCGTCTGGGTGTTCTGCCTCTGCGCGTTGCGTTCCGGTGGCATATTCGGGGTCGCTTCAGGACGAGCGTGCTCCCTTTGCGTTACGACTGCCGGTCCCTCGACCTTTGGTTTAACCGCTGCGGGTTCATCGACCTTTTTTTGTGGTTCGGGCGAAGGCGGTTCCTGGTACTCCTGGGCTTCTCGAGGAGTCGCAACAAAAGGAGGTGGCTGGGGAGCTACGCCGGTTTTAGAAACAATTTGACCTGTGGAACCTGACCTCCGAGTGAGTTGTGAAATTACTTTTGATACCGCTATGAAGCCGAGTATCCCGAGCGCAATAGCAGTTACAACAGCGGCAAGGCGAAAACCTGGCCGATCAGAAACTATGCTTTGGGCTTCGTTCCGTGTCTCCCAGTAGTCGAGCGGTGTGGTTATGCTCGCGGGTGGCGCCTCGGACTCTGCCCACTCCACAACGGGCTCATCGTCAATAGAATTCTCGTGCGTTTCGCTGGCCTTAGTCGCTGACAAGCGATGAAGCGATTCCCTGGAGCTCTCTATCGCCGGCCGCTGCAGCACAATCGAGGAAGTTAGATCCTTCCCGCGTTTAGGTGGTTCGTCGATTCTCGAAGAAGCCACTATCGTGTGGGAACCGTTAGAGGTAGAGGCTTCCGCGAATTCGACAACGGATTCCGAGAGTTTTGGTATCGGATGCTTAGTGAGCAGCACGTGATGAACAGGACAGGAGGAAAAGGTCAGTGGATATTCTGCAGCGCATGCAGGACAGTACAACACTGTCGAACCGGCAACCTCTTTATCCCCCGGGTTGCTCGAGGTTGTCTTGTCCGTCGAATTTGTTGACATCGAACCAGGATTGATTGACATTGCACCAAGGTTCGAACCATCGTCGGGACAATACAGGTACGTATCCTCCAACTCGAGTGCGCAGACTGGGCAGGTCTTCATTTCTTCCCTCGCGATGTCTACCGAGTTGAGCCTGATAGTTAACTGCTCAATAACCGGAACTTCTGATCGACAGATGCGTTTGCCCTCGACAGGAGTTGCCTGTATTTGAGTATTTGATGTCCCTAAGTGTTGTCAATAACGAACACACATTCGACGTAACAAGTGTGAGGATGGGGCTTTAGCCGAAAAGCTGGAAAATGTGACCCGTTGTCGGTTATTCTTGGGACTGAATGCGAACACGTATAAACCTTTCGAGTCGGCCGTTTACGAATCACCGTCTCTTGTGGATAGCCGTCGTGGCGAGTTACTTCCTCGCGCTTTGGCTCTTTTTGTGGATGAACACCGAAAAGAGCCGCGTGCTTGCAAAACAGACTGAAATTATTCAGCGGATGGAGGGCCAGAAGCAAGCACTAAAAGATGCGCTGGAAGAAGAGCAACGTCGAAAACAGCTCCAGCAGAAGACCGTGCTCACGGAGCAGCAGGCAATTCAGCTCGCATCAGCAAGGCAATTAATCAACAAAAAGATGTTTTCCTGGAACCGAATGATCGGCGACATCGAAGAGTATGTCCCAAAGAAGGCCAGGATCATGAGCATAAAGGTCGATGAGATTGGGGGCGCCGGACAAGAAGTTGTCGCGAGCATAAGGGTCAAGGCGCTGGGAACAACTCCTGCCGAGATGACCGAAATGATGAGCAACCTTGAGAATTCAGGAGGTCGTTTTATCGTCGGCGAAACTGGTCAGGATGCCATAGTAGAAAGCGGCGAAACACCGTTTACGTTGAACCTCATCTACAAGCCTTTTAAGGGAGACGCGAAGTGAGCACGCAGGTTCGGGAAACAATCCGTCGACCGGAAACCAGGCAAATAAGGGTAACGCGAATCCCGTTTGATCTGAGTGTGGGTGAGGCAATTGCTACCTTGTTAGCCGTCATCCTCGTTTTGTGGACTCTGGCGTACTACTTCACTTCGCTTAAGCCGGAACAGGATCGATTGCAAACAATAGAATCCCAACTAGCCGTACAGGAGCAAAGCATTATTAAGAATAAACCTGATGCGGTAAAGGATGTTCCGGTTGAAGATCAGGCCAAGACCGCGCTGGAGAGTTTGGAAACGTTCAAAGAAACTCATTTGAAACCATTTTCGTCGGGACGCATCGCTCTTATTAAAGAAATCAATGCGCTGGCGAAAAAGAACAGTGTCAGCCTAACGAGCGGCATTGACATGGGTTCGACGGGCGGCGAGGCAGACTCAGAAAGCGAAGAAGCAAAAGAAAAGAAAACAGTCTCACGTCGAAAGAAGACCGATGACCTTCTGAACGCGTTTCCGAGCGTCAATTTCCGCTTCACCGTCTTCGGTCAATACGCGAATATCCGAACTTTTATTAGTGAGCTGGAGCGAGAGAAGCAGTTTCTAGTAATCAACGCGCTCAATCTTACGAATCAGGAGGCAAAGACCGCGAGCCGACGAGCGAGGGGCGCTGAAGCTCCCTCGGGCATCATGTTGAACATTGAAATGGCGGCATACTTTCAGCCGGCGGCTTAGCTCGTGCCTCCTATAGCGGAAACTAATAATGGCGAAGCGCGGTTCATCGACATCATCAGAAAAGATCAAACAGAGACTCCTGATCGGGTTGGGTGCTGTCTTAGCGCTCGTAGTTGTCTACAGGGTTTTCCTGAGCGGACCTGAAACACGTCCCAGACGACCGGCGCAAACAAATTCGACGACGCAGTCTCAAACAGGCACGGCCACTGCTCCAGTATCCTCCACACCTAAAGCAAAACCAATGGGCGCCGCTGCACAACAGGAAGCAATGATGCAGGCGTTGCTCTCTGACCTTACACCTTTGAACTTGCGATACGCTTCGACTGGCGAAGGCTCAAGCTCACCGGGGACACGCGACAACATTTTCGGTTACTATAAGGAGCCACCGCCTCCGCCACGGCCGCCAGATCCACCGCCTCCAGTTCAACTCATATCGGTGCAACCCCAGTCTGCCGTAGCTGGAACACCCAAACCGGTGACATTGGTGATTAGCGGAAATAAGATTCCGTCCGATGCCCAAATTCTCTTAGACAATTCACCGCGCGCGACAAAGCGGCTGAGCGAGACACAGCTATCGACAGAAATATCTCCCGGCGATTATTCGGTTCCCCGAGGCATCAATATTCAGGTGCGTTCCCAAAGCAAACCAACCGAGAACTCTAACCTGATTCAATTTATGGTTGAGGCGCCGCCGGAACCACAATTTATCTATAAGGGGCGTCTTGGCTCATTAAATCAAACTCAGACCAACTACGCCGTGATTGAGCTCAATTCGACCAAAGAAACGAAGCGGGTTAAAGTTGGTGAAACAATCATGGGAATCTGGCGTGTCGACGCCATTCTTGCCGACAGAATTGAGCTGACGCTTACGCAAAACGATATAAAGAGGCGCGTTCAGTTGCAGGAGAGACCAAAATGATCCCGGCGGTACCGATAGATAGCGAAACCAATTTCGAGCCGGCGCGAAAGGGCGAACAGGGATGGGCGCTGCTCGGCTTGTTGTTGGCGCTTGGCGTAATGAGCATCGTTCTTTCGTCATCAGTCATTCCGAATGTTCAGATGCAGGTGCAAAGGGAGAAAGAGACGGAGATGTTGTATCGCGGTCAGCAAGTGTCGGAGGGGATTGCCCGCTGGTACAACAGTGGACGACTCCAGCAGATTCAGCTGATGTCAAGACCGCCTTATGGGTATCTCACTGAGTTGGACAAACTGCGCGACGGAGTGACTATTGGCGTGAGGGAGGTCAAGTTTGTAAGACCGTCAGCTATGATCGATCCAATGACCAGCTCCGAATGGGAACCGGTAAGAGCGCGGGATCCCAGGATAATGAAGTTCCTGCAGGCGTGGGCGGCTCAAACGCTTATTCCGATCCCAACACAATATCTTCTCCTGGCGGCTCCGCCCACAAGAAGCGCGTTCAGTGAACCTACCACACCTGCCTCACCTACTACTCCCGCATCACCGAATCAAAGGCCTGTCAGCCCAGAGACAGGACCTGGCGAGACTCAGCCACCGGTAGTCACCCCGGTTAATCCCGGCACCGGACAACAGGTGAGACCGGGCCAGAGGCCAAATCAGGACGATGACGATGACGACGATGACGACGCTATAAATGATCCGCTTGCCCACCTGTTCCAGTCTTCAACAAACACTCCCGGTCAGAGCACCGTACCAATCGTGGGCGTCGCACCAAAGCGAAAAGGCAAGGCTGCCACACCTTATTTCGGACTAGAGAACTATGAGGATTGGGTTTTCATATATATTCCGAAGATAATTCAGGGATTGCCAAATCAGGAGGGAATACCAAATCAGCAGGGTACGCCAAATCAACCGGGAGGCCAGCGAATCAGACCTCCCCAGGTCAGTCAATAGCTTCTCGTGAAGCCGACCGGGATACGTTTTACTCTGCATAGTTCTCTATCTTGCATGGCCCTCTATGTCGATAAGCGCTAACCCTCGAGAGCCAGAAGCAACGCTCACCGACAAACCTTCCGATCTCCACAATATCGATCAGGGATCCGAGTTAATTCGAGGCGTAGGTCTGGCGAGTGCCACCACCCTAAATATGATCGATATGATCGGAGTCGGCCCTTTTATCACTATCCCAGCAATCATCGCGGCGATGAATGGCCCGCAAGCAATGCTAGGATGGATATTTGGCGCCGTACTGGTGATGTGCGATGGACTGGTTTGGGCCGAGCTTGGGGCGGCATTGCCAAAGTCGGGTGGGCCGTACGGATTCTTAAAAGAAATGTACGGTGCGAAAAAACTCGGCAGGATGCTTTCGTTTCTCTTTATCTGGCAGCTAACATTTAGCGCTCCTCTATCGATCGCGTCCGGTTGCATCGGCCTCTCACAATATGCCGGGTACATTTGGCCGAGACTGGAAGAAGTGAGCGATCTTCATTTTGGTCTCGGTCTGCTCGGGTCGTTTGATATAAAACAAATCGCGCCTGCTGCCGCATTGGTAGCGGTGGGAGCATGTTTGACCGCAGTTTTTCTCCTGTATCGCAAAATCACGGTTATCGGGAAATTGTCAGAGTTCCTTTGGGTCGGGGTCATATTGACTGTGGGCTGGGTAATTTTTGCAGGGGTGACGAACTTCGACAAGAATCTAGCTTTCAACTTTCCGCCGGGCGCTTTTACTTTATCGCCGGCTTTCTTTACGGGCCTCGGCTCAGCGATGTTAATAGCGGTCTATGACTATTGGGGTTATTACAATGTTTGTTTTTTTGGCGGCGAAGTAAAGGAGCCTGGTCGAACCATTCCGAGGGCTATTATCTATTCCATATTAGCTGTATCAGCTATTTATATTGTGATGAACATCAGCATCCTCGGTGTAATGCCGTGGCAGAAGCTGGCTGTTTCAAAGAAACCGATCGCTGAATTTATGGAGCAGATCTATAGCCGTCGCGCGGCGATTGTCGCAAGTCTCCTGGTGATCTGGACGGCATTTGCCTCTGTGTTTTCTCTGTTGCTTGGGTACTCTCGCGTTCCATATGCCGCAGCTCTTGACGGTAATTACTTCCGCGTCTTTTCGCGGGTACACAAAAAACATCGTTTCCCCCACATCTCGCTGCTTGTTCTTGGTTCGGTCGCCGTAGTCTTTTGCTTCTTCAAACTGGTTGACGTGATTGCTGCACTGGTGGTGATACGGATCATGGTCCAATTTTTGGCTCAGACTGTTGGAGTAATTGTTTTACGAATCCGGAAACCCGACCTGTACCGCCCGTTTCGAATGTGGCTATATCCGCTCCCCGCCTTGCTCGCTTTCGCGGGGTTTATCTATGTGCTCGTATCTCGCCAAAACTTCCAAAAGGAAGTCAGGTACGCTTTGGTTTTGTTGATCGCTGGACTAGCGATTTACCTAACAAGATCCTGGCGACGGCGTGAATGGCCCTTCGGCGAACAGCTCAGTTTACCAACCTCGGCTGCCGAATGATTGCATTAGTTGCGCTTGATCAGATTGTGGAGCGATTGCTGGTTTCTCGCCTGCTGTTCCCTGAACTCTTCAATCCATCCTTGCGTGGTCGCCGTTAGTCGATTTGGCGATGGCTGCGGAGGCCGTTTCTCAGAACTGGCAAGCAGATCTTTTCTTTTTATAAGTCTTACTGTCATCTCTATCACCGAAACTCAGAAATACTACACTCTGTTGAGCAAGCCAAATGCCACAGAGTTTCAGATGGTCGAATCCGTGGACGTCCGATCATTTCTGATGCGAAGAATGCAGCATTACAGGCCGTTTTTGTTGGGCAAATCGGACCTCGGATAATCTTCAGAACTTCGGTGCGGATCGGTAAAAGGGTGACGGATTTATGTACTGATGTACGCAAAAGCAACAGTTGTGCTTACCAAATGGGGCACCGGTCGGTGTCACTCCGCCTCTTATTGCGGCCGCGATGCGCAGCTTTGAGATGGTCCGGGGAACCAAAGACAGGCACCTCACCGTAATGCTACTGAGAACGAAGAGATTCAGTAGTCAGAAGAATTGTTCCTTGATTCTGAGGCACCAGGCGGATACCATACAATTAGAGTCTATCGCCAAGACCCTGGTAGACGGGTCGTATCCACACAGAAGAATGTGGAGCGGACTTGCAGCTAATTTGGATTTTGTGATCGTTCGCTTAAGCCACGCAGCAAGCTCCCGTGTTGGACGATAGAACAGGGAAGGCGTTGCGTGAAATGCGCTTCTCCCCGTTTTCCGCGTAGCGCCCTCTTGGGTTCAGATCAGTGCCTATAGAATGTCGCAGGAGCCCCCGAGTAGATGGTATTCCGGGTCTCTACAAGGGTCTTTTTTGCCCCTGTGGTAGGGTGGTAACGCCGAGATGAGTAGATCCGCTGAACTATTGAGATTCATCCAGCAACTTCGCATTACTGATCTGATCGACTTCATCATCGTATGGGCCATCATATACGGACTCCTTAAGCTCGTGCGAGGCACGAGAGCGGTCCAAATGGCAGTGGGGTTGTTCGGCGTCGGATTGCTTTATCAGATTTCGGTGATCCTGGGTCTGGACACTCTGCAGTTCGTAATGCGGAACACGCTGCTTTATTTTGGATTCGCAATACTGGTCATTTTTGCTCCGGAGATACGTTCGGCATTAATGCGAGTCGGCTCGAACCTGGGGCCGTTCAGATTCGGCCAGTCTAAACCAACACACGAAGCCTACGATGACATCGTGCTTGCGGCGATGACCCTGTCCTCCCGCAAGGTAGGCGCTCTGATCGTCCTTGAGCGGAATGTTGGACTCCAAAACTATATTGAGACCGGAGTCTCGCTACGCGCAGCGCTCTCATATGATTTGCTGGTGACAATTTTTGATCCGCATACGCCACTGCATGATGGAGCAGTCATTATTCGTAACTATAAGGTCGAAGCTGCGAGCTGTTTTCTTCCCCTCACCTTAAATCCCAGATTGTCGAAAGAGTTGGGCACCCGACACCGAGCAGCCATCGGAGTCACTGAAGACACGGACGCCGCAGCGGTAGTGGTGAGCGAAGAAACTGGTGTGATTTCGTTTGTTCAAAATGGTGAGATCACTCGATACCTGAACAGCAGTTCTTTGCGGGAAATGATCCGAGCCTCGCTGGGACCCCAGCGACGGTTGGTTGATGCAGTCCTGCCAGCGCGTAGGCCGCGTCGCAAATCCGACACCGCGGATGTACCTCGAGAGCAGATCAGCGAAACGTTCATTAAGTAAGCGATGCATTGGATAGACGATTACCTAAAGGCAATAAAGGAATACGCTCGGGATTACGTTCTCGAAAACACCGGGCTAAAGGTATTGGCATTGCTTATTACGGGTGTCTTATGGCTTTCAGTGGCATCACGCCCCGTGAGCCAGGTTGCGATGAATGGTGCGATCGAATTTAACTTGCCCGAATCGCACGCGGTTTCGAAGTACGATACATTGAACGCTCGGGTTTATCTCGAAGGTCCTAGAGATACGTTGGATGCGTTAAGGGCCGGACAACTAACGGTGACCGCGGATATGTCGGATGTAGAGCCCGGCGTCAGGGTAATCGCTCTAAAGGTAGATCCCAGTCGCTTGCCGGCGAACGTGCGGGTAAAGGAGATTGAGCCGCCCACTATCACAGTTACGGTCGAAAGAGTTGTTGAAAAAGAAGTGCCGGTATCACCGAGGTGGGAAGGTGCCCCGCCGTCGGGTTATGAGCTGATGGATTGGGTAATCACTCCTCCAACCGTAAAAATCGCAGGCGCAGAGAGCCAAATGAAAGAGCTCACTCGGGTCTCAACTGAAACTGTGAGACTCACTGATAAGATCAGTTCGTTTGCCGAAAAGGTCGCTATCGATATTGGATCGCCGAATTATACGATAACCGAAGATAGCTCTCGGAAGGTAATGCTACAAGCGACGATCGAAGAGACACGTAAGGTACGCGTAATCGAGAATATCCCGGTGGCGGTCTCCAGTGCCCCCAGCCGCGCCCGGCCTATACCCAGATCGGTAAGTGTAACTCTTTATGGCGCGCGTTCTGCGATCGACGAGATTACCATCTCAGATGTCAGTGTCAGTGTTGAATATCAACCGGGATCCAGGACCTTCACTCCAATTGTTACTTTGTCACCAACGTTTGTTGACCGCGTAGCGGTCCGTTCAATAGAACCTAAGACAATTAGTATTAGATAAACACTTCATATATCCTGTCGATTGAGCAGGAACTCTTAGGATTGGCCTATTGGTAGCTCATTTCCGGTACGATTGCGCTGTGCCCTTCCTTGAGATTAGTCACATCTTCATCAGGAGGATTGGAAGGTCAATGCCAACCTCACCGGTAGTGTGATACAGCGTCGGTTAACTTGAAGACCGGTTGCAGCTAAAACTATTACAGGAGAAATTTGTTGATGTCAGGAGGCGCGGAACAGAGGTTATTCGGAACAGATGGAGTTCGTGGAATCGCGGGGCAATACCCGCTCGATGAGAGAACTGTAGAAATCATAGGGCGCTCGATTGTATCCAACCTTGCACGCGAACTGGGACGTGCACCGAGCATCGTGATAGGACGGGACACCAGGGAATCAGGACCAAAGATAGAAGCGGCGCTCGCTTCAGGCGCGATTGCCGCTGGAGCTTCGGTAGAGTCAGCCGGAGTAATCACAACTCCAGGTATCGCTTATTTGACCAGGTCAGTACCGTTTGATGCAGGAATCGTGATTTCCGCATCACACAACCCGTACCAGGACAATGGAATCAAGGTTTTCTCTCCGTCTGGCAAAAAGCTTGCCGATGAAGTCGAGCGAAGGATAGAAGCGGAGGTAACCTCCACGCAGTCTGCTGAGAGCCCAAACGCACTCGCAGACAACCAGCATCAGAGTCATTACCAGGAGAAATACCTGGACTATCTAGCCAACGAAATAACTCGTGGGCTTACATTGAAGGATCTTAGGATTGCATTGGACTGCGCACACGGAGCCGCATCGTCGATCGCACCGATCTTGTTTGAACGCCTTGGGGCAGGAATCAAGGTTCTCGCCGCACAGCCAGACGGCCGCAACATAAACGAAGGCTGTGGATCGCTTCATTTGGAAGCATTGCAAAAGGTAGTCGCAGAAGAGCGCTTCGATCTCGGGATAGCCTTTGATGGAGATGCAGATCGCGCATTGTTTGTTGACTCTGGAGGAAATCTGGTCGATGGGGACGCCACTCTGATGATCCTCGCCGATTATCTAAAGGGTAAAGGGCATCTGAGGGGAGATGTTGTAATTGCGACGGTCATGAGCAATATCGGGCTCGAGCTAGCACTGCGCGAGCGAGGAATAGAGCTGGTACGAACCCAGGTGGGAGATCGGTATGTGCTGGAAGAGATCCTCGTACGCGGCGCAAAGCTCGGAGGTGAGCAGTCAGGCCATATTATTTTCCCGGATATCTCGCTCGCGGGCGACGGGTTGATCACCGCAATAGAGTTGTTGAGGGTCATAAAAGAATCGGGGCTGACTCTGGACAGCCTTTCGTCCAAAATGACCCACTATCCGCAAATACTTATAAATGTCCGGGTTCGAAGCAAGCCTCCGATTGATACGCTCACCACGGTCAGGTCTGAGGTCGAGAGAGTGGAAGAGGAGCTGGAAGGCAATGGCAGGCTGCTGGTTAGGTATTCCGGCACTGAAAATCTGGCTCGAGTGATGATTGAGGGCCAGGATGAGGCGAAGATTAAGGAACAGGCAAACAAAATTGTTGAAGCATTAAGAAACGAAATTGGTGAGTAAATGCATCGAATGGCAGCAAGGCCAGCTGTGCTCATCCTGGGCCGCCATTTGCCGCCACTGATGCAGATTCGGCTCTTTTTCTTGACCCTGATCCGATTAGTGAACTAACATCGGAACTGATCGCAACCGGT
>Ga0126384_10000257_pt1 | contig 27975 bp, 18 predicted proteins | sample PanSoiMetPlot_36_FD_92543 | JGI IMG/M metagenome (GOLD analysis project Ga0126384, IMG submission 92543) | Tropical forest soil microbial communities from Panama - MetaG Plot_36 | ecosystem: Environmental > Terrestrial > Soil > Tropical forest > Bulk soil | place: Panama | collected 2016-02-17 | reverse complement strand
GGCGCGCAGGGATAGTCGCAGGTCCCCGCGTCGCAGGTTCGCACCACGTTTGGACGATCCGAGTCGCAGGTAACTCCGCACCTGCCGCAGAAGTCGGGGTCGCCACGCGTGTCCACGCAGCTCGCCCCGCCATCGGCAGGGCAGCAGGTACTGGCATCGCCGGAGCACGAATCCGCTGAACCACAGCGACACACTCCGTCGCGACAACGATCCGCGTTCCCGCCGCAGGATGAGCAATTCGCCCCGCAATGAGAGATATCCGAGGAGGCTTGACCGACGACGCAGCCGCTCAGGACTCCTCCTCGGCAACTCTGCACGCCCATGAAGCAAGCACTCTGAAACACCAGCGCGCAGGCGACCGATTCGCCCTCAATGCAGTTTCGAACCGACAACGAAAGTAGTCTTTCCGCAACGCGCGAGGCGGAATCCCTGACCTGGACCGTGAGTGGGAGGGCAGGCTGCTGCGGTGCCAGCGGAGTTCCTGTCAGTCTTCCGCCGCTTGCGTCCAACTGAAGCCACGCCAGGGCCACCGGAGGGTTGACTAGGGTCCACCGATAGCCGCCGGCCCCACCCGAGGCCGATAGCGATTCGTCGTAGGGAGCGCCGACGATCCCTTCCCGCAGCCCCTGCGTCGCGATGGTCGGCAAGGAGCTTTCGTCGACGGTGGACACGCAGAGATTGATTTCCGGTTTGCAAACGGCATTCGGTCCGCAGTCGACGCTTTGGCTGCAGCTTCGGCCTACCTTGTCGCAGCGGACGAGGGTCGCCACGCCGATCCCAAACGCGATCGCCGACACCAGGATCTTTGGGTTCAGCGTCAACTTCGACCGGTCTCGTGAGTCGAACGAGTCAGGTCCCGCATTTCGGATGCTCATAAGACAGTCCTTTCACAGTGGCGGAGGCGCCATAGTCGTGCCGCATTGAGCAGCTCGAACCGCGCGGTCCAAATTGCGTGCCAGGCGACGACGCGAGTGACCAGCGCGCACGGATTTTGCTCACCCACTCGACATGCGAGGGAGTACCAGCGTCGTCCTATGCCTTGGACTGTTTATCGCGACGCCCAGTGCCGGCGAGCCGAACGTCGTCGTGATCGCCAGCGGCAGGTGTGACGACTTGAACCTGCTCAGCGGCGGAAGACTTCTCCAGGCTTCGCTCGAAGATCGTTTGGGCGATCAACTGCTGGGGCACCCACAACTCATTGAGAGATTCGGAGCACCGCCCGCCCATGGTGTCGAGGAGATCCAGGCGCAGCTCGATTTGGCGCGGGTCCACTACTACGCGTCAGATCATCTGAAAGCTCGAGCGAAACTCGAGGATGCCCTCGGGGAACTGCACCGGATGCCGCCCGGTCGCAACCACTGGGCAATGGTGTCCAGCGCGAATCTTCTGTATGGGCTGGTGCTGCGGCAGAGCGGAGAAGCCCAGCGCGCCATCGAGGCGTTCAGTCGGGTCCTTCGCTTGGTCCCGGAGTTTCAGCTCGATCCAGACTACTATCCTCCAAGCGTCCGCAGCGATTTCGACCGAATTCGCGAGAGGGTTCAGCATGCAGCGAAGGTCCGGATCGAAATTCGGTCCAATCCTTCTGGAGCTGACGTCTTCATCGATGGGCTTAGGGAGGGCGCGACACCCCTAGCCCTGGAGCTGCTCACGGGAACCTATCAACTGATGCTCGCCAAGAACGGCGCGACGTCGCGTCCGCACGCCATGCGCCTCGAGAAACCGGAGGCGGTTCACATTGACTTGGATTTCGAAGGAAGAATCCATCTCGATGAGATCCTTTGCCTCTCTGAGGCAGCCGGCGAGCCGGCGTGGGTCCGGGGCGCCGTCAGGCTGGCCACTCTTGCGGGCGCCGAACACGCCGTCGTAGCCCGCCTGCAGGACGGCGCCGGCCGCCAGAGCTGGCTCACGGCTTCGCTGGTCAGCGCGCAGAGCGGAGGAAAAGTTCGAGAGGCTGGCTTTCCGTTCGAGGGCCCCGCTTTTGCGTCGGAGAGCTTGGAACAGCTCTCGGATTTCATGGTCACCGGTCAGGCTCGCGGAGCTATCGTGGTCGTCGATTCCACCCAGCCCGATTCGCCGCCCTGGATGCCACCTCCGAGTGCCGAGGCAACCTCCGCCCCAGACTCGGGCAATTTCTGGCGGATCACCAGCTATGCTTCATTCGGCGTCGGCGCGGCCGCGGCAACCTCGGCGCTGGTGCTGCTGCTGGTGAACAAAGCCGACATCAACCGCTTGAAGAGATACGAAAAACCCGATGGAAACCTCGTAGATGATCCCAATGTTTCCAGGCTGGTGCGCGCGATTGACAACCGCCGAAGCGGGGCGACGGGTCTCTTCGTGGCCTCGGGGGTCGCAATCGCCTCAGGGGTGGCCTTTTACTTCTTGGCTCCGAAAAAGGAATATCCCAGGATGCAACTGTCGGTAGAAGTGAGCCGCGCCGGAGGGCTACTTTCGGTCGGGGCCGGCTTTTAGCCACCCCCGGTGCGATTCGCATGGCGAAAGCCCAGGTGATGGAGAGGAGAGTTATGACGCCTAGTCCCCATGGGATGGGGTGCGGCGATTGGCGCGCGCTTTGGCTGGTGCTGGTCGGGCTGTCGGGTCTGCTCCCTGGAACGACTTATGCCGCCTCGGAGCGATGGGCGGTTCACCCGATGGTCGTGCCAGAAGTCACTGAACGCGAAGAGCTGGAGTATCGAAAGCTTTTTCAGCAGGAGGTCTCGCGCCTCCAAAAGAGCCTCGCCAGCTCGGCGAGCGTCAAAGCCTTTCTGAATACCCTGACGCACCGCACCTGCGTCTCATCGTCGGATCTGAACAAGTGCCTGGCGGACCTGGCACGACAAACAAAATCGACCTCGGCGCTGTTCGTCACTTTGAATCTCTACCCACGCGTTCGTCTCTCGGGACGAGTGGTGCGCAGCACCGGCGATGTCCGAGCGTCTGCTGAGAATGAGTACGGAAAGCTGCCCAAAAAGAATCCGCGTGAGGCAGTCCGAAAGCGGATCCACCAGTTTCTCGCCAACAATCTCAAAGTGGGCGTTCCCGACGTCCCTCCGGTCGTCGTGGGCACGCTGCCGCAAGAGAAACCCACCGACAAACCGCTGGCAACTCCTCCGCCAAACTCGTCGCCGCCGATCGCAGTTGGTCCCCCGCCGTTACCCCCAGAACCCCCACCGCCGATGAAGGCTGCCGCGCCGGATGCGCCCACGGTGAGCTACGTACCAGAGGAGGGATGGAGCTGGCAGAAGACTACGGGCGTCGCCCTCGTGAGCGCCGGTGTGGTGGGGTTGGGCGTGGGCACGTACTACAAGGTCAAGTCTTCCAACTCGTGGAAGGACTTCAACAACATCGGCAGCGGGGCGTACCTCACTCCGAACCAGATCAAGCAAGCGCAAGATCTTCAGTCGCAGGCCCAGAGCCAGGGGACAACCGGCAATATTCTGTTGATCGCTGGCGGGGTCCTGACGGCAGGCGGAGCCGGACTGCTCATTTGGGAGATCACGCGGCCCAAGGGGCAGATGGCAGTGAGCGTGGCGCCAGTGCCGGGCGGGGTGATGGTGTCAGGAGCGTTTCAGTGAAAAGGCACAACCTGGTTTTCCTCTTTGGTGGCCTCGCCGCGATGGTGGCGATCGCCATCGGAGGCTGCGAGAATAAGGTCTCGCAGTGCACCAAGGATTCTGACTGTCCGCAGGGCACGTGCGACTTGACCGTGAACCGCTGCGCATTCGCCAGTTGTGCCGGTGGGTCGACTTGCCCCGTGGGAACCTTCTGCAATCCGCCGGTCGCGAGCTTGTGCCTGCCGATTCCCGATGGGGGTACCAACGACTGCGCGCCCGCGTGCCCGGCGTATCAGCTGTGCTTGGCGTCGCAATGTCAAAACATCTACACCGGCATCGCGATCACCCAGCCGAGCGACAACACCTTGATCACCTCAGGTACCAACGTTGTTGCCCAGCTGAGCGCCAGGCCCGGCTTCCCACGCCAAGATCCCTCCGCCTTGTCGCTGTTGGTAAGTTTCGACGGCGGGAGCACCACGGGTCAACTCCAGAGTCAGTCGGGAGGCGTCTATCAAGGGGCATATGTTCCGGGCGAGGACGGACTTCACCAACTGATCGCCCGGTACGATGCCGCGAGCCTGAGCAGCGCCCCGATTCGGGTCACTGTCAACGGCACCATTTGCACGCCGAACTGCCCAAGCCATCAACAATGCCTGGGCGGGCAATGCCAGAACCGGTACTCAGGTATCTCGATCACCCAACCTGCGAATGGAGTGTTCCTCGATGGAGGAACGCCCGTGGTCGCGCAGCTGATCGTTAACCCAGGGTTTGCAAGGCAGGACCCTCCGACGCTCGATCTGGCGGTTACGCTCCCCGACGGCGGCCCTGCTTCGGGCATGCTGCCCATCGATGTTACGGGCAATTTTTATCAGGGCGCACTGGCGCCAACGGGTGATGGGCTTTATCAGCTCATTGCCCGATACGTGGCAGCTGGTCTGAGCAGCCCCGCCGTTCGGGTCACCATTCTCACGATTCCACCGTCCTTCGTTTTGAATGTTCCCCCTCCGCCAATGGGCCCCGATGCGGGTAACCTCAACTACACCGACCCTGGCATTGGTACTCTGGCTTGGCGCAGGGACCAGGTCATACCGCTGAGCATCAGCTCCACAAACGCTAACCTAGTCCCGGGTTCGGTAAGTCTTACGGTCACCGGTGTCAATGGACCGCGCACGGCAAGTCCGCCCGTGGTCCTCGATGCCGGCTGTGGATTTCCATACTGTGCAACCGCTCAAGTGGACCTGTCACAACCCGATATGAACGCATTCCGAGGCACTTTTGGCCTCAGCGTTGTCGGGACTGATAGGGCCGGCAACGTAGGGAGAACAGATGGTGGAGTGACCGGCACGCGCTGGAAATGGGCATTCCAAACTCCAGACCGACTGCCGATCCAGACAAGCCCAGCGATCGGTTCCGCCGGTACGGTCTACGTCGGCACGGGTACTTCCACCCCCACTCCTGTGGGCACCGCCTACGCGATCAACCCGGACGGAACCATCAAGTGGTCTAGAGACGGCGGTTCAATGCTGGCGAGCTTCTCTGTCGGAGAGCTCGACGGGGGTATCGAAGCCGTTTACGTGGCAATGAACGATGCAACCTCAACAACGCTCCGCGCCTTCAGCAGTAATGCTGGCGAGGACTTCGCCAATCGCTGCATGGTTCCGGGTGGGTCGATCCGAGCATCCTTGGCCGTGACCAAGATTGGAGGCTTGGAAACCTGCTTTGCGGCCGTGAACGCAGGCACTGGTGGAGTGATGTTGGCTTATCAGCCGCTGGCACCGCCGGCGGTGGCTTGCATCGACGGAGGAAGCGTGATTCCTGGCGGACAGTTGCTCGAACCAGCAGCGATTGCAATTGACAGTTCGAACAACGCGTATTTCGCGCTGTCGTCGTTGCGCGTTCAAAGCCTGCTCTTCAATGGCGCTTGGCAAACACGGTCCGGCTGGCCGGTAGACGCTGGAGCCAACAACGCCGCATTGGCGATCGCAAGTGGCACGATTGTCGGCGCCGCTACGACCGCGAGCGGAGGTGATGGGGGTGTCTTCACCTACAGCGCTGGGGGTGTAATCGGCCGGGTATTTGACGGCGGTATTGCCTGGAATCCTTCGGCGACAAGCGGTTCTGTGGTTCTGTGGGCCGAAGAGAATCCAGCCCGTTTGACCGCTGGAAACATTGGCTCCGGGTCCACGGTCCAAACGACCAATGCAGGGCTGTCCCGCGGGGCACCCGCGATCGGGAAAGACGCAGTGATTTACGTTGGCGACTCTCTGTCGAACGCCATTTCCGCTCGAGATCCCTTGACCCTCGGTTCGGTATGGAGTGTCAGTAGCTTCGGCGGCGGCCTGTTTAATTTCAGCCTTGCCTTGGATTGCTCTCGGGCCGGCGACGTTGCCAATCCAGGTCGCCCCGGCGTCCTCTACGCAGCAGACACTCAACAGAATCTCTTTTGCTTCATCACCGACAGCAGGGGGATCGACCCGATGTCTCTCTGGCCGAAGTACCAACACGACCCGCGAAACACCGGGAATGAGCAAACACCGCGGATGCCGTTCAGCTGCCCCTAGATTCAGCGCGCAAAAGTTCCGGCACTCCCGGTGCGCTCAGCGCAAGTGCCTAGATTCTGGATGGCAGTGGCCAATTGCCACCGCGTGTTGAGACGATTCTCTGCCGGCAGAAAGTTTGTCTCAACGGGTTCGAGGGACGAGCGCCTAGTGCGGGCGACCTTCGTCGGCAAGGTGGCTCGCGGCGGCGTTGTTCGCCGGGGATCCAATCTCCCGGGACGGGTGGTGCGTCCCGGCCGCGACCAGTGCCGGAGATTCTCCAGTCGGGTCCTGCGAGTACCAACCCCCCCGATTCATGGGCAGCTCCCGCAAACGTCCGTCCCGGGCTGGCTTCGCCAAGAGCAACTGGAAAACGCTGATTCTCCCAAGGCGAAACGCCACAGCCGAGGACGCCAGATATAACCGCCAAGCCCGGGCCCGACTCTTTCCGACCAGAGCCACCGCTTCATCGAAGCGATGCTCCAGTCTCAGCAGCCAATGGGCCAAGGTTTGCGCATAGTGCTCTCGCAACGATTCCAAATCTCGGACCTCGAAGCCCGCTCGCTCCGCGGAGGTGACCACCATCCCCACCGGAAGCAGCTCGCTGTCGGGGAAGATGTAGCGTTGGATGAAGCCCCCGCTGCGACCGCGGCGCATCCACGGGACGGTCTGAGTCGGCGTAACGCTCGCGATCGCATGATTGAGAAACAGACCGCCGGGTCGAAGCAGCCGGAACATGCTGGCGAAGTATTCGTCGAGGCGCTCGCGACCTACGTGCTCCATCATCCCGACGCTGGCGATTTTGTCGAAGGCGCGCGGCGGCCGTAGGTAGCGATAGTCCTCGGCCTGGATCTTGACGAGCCCGTCCAGCGCTGCCGCTTGCCGCTGGGCCTCCGCGAGCTGGTTTTTGCTCAAAGTAATTCCGAAGCCCTCGGCTCCGTACTGCGCCGCCGCGTAGAAGAGCAGCCCACCCCACCCACAGCCGACGTCCAGTACGTGGTCCTTGGGACCCAGATGAAGCTTTCGGCAGATGAGATCGAGTTTGCACCGCTGCGCTTCGTCCAAGGACTCGGACCCAGTCGGAAAATAGCCGCAGGAGTACACCATTCGGGAGTCCAGAAAGAGCCGGTAGAACTCGTTGGAGACGTCGTAGTGATGCTGGACTGCCTGAGCATCTCGCCCCGCAGAATGCGTCCGTCCATGAAGACTGGCGGACAGGGCGGCTGCTGCACTGCGACCGAGGATTCGCCTCCAACCCGTCCTCAAGAGGTTCAACTGGGCCCTGATGTTGGGCCCCGGCCATCGCGCGGCAGCCTCGAGTAGACCAATGGTGTCGCCTTGGAGCTCGATGTCGCCGTTGATGAATGCCTCCGCAATCCGTTCTTCCGACGGAGGAAGCAAGGCGTCCAAGGCGGCCGGAGACTTGAACTGCACCCGGCCCAGGCGCGCGTCGTGAACGGGTAAAAGAAGCGATCCGTCCCAAAGCTCAACCGAGAAGGCGCGGGAACGGTCGTCGAAGAGTCGAACGGCCAGCGGTTTAGTATCCATGGCTGGTGCCTAAGCTAACGATCAGTTCACCCCTAGCAAAGCCAAATCATTAGGACTACTCAGAACTAGGCGGAGTTTGCGGCATCGGGAGCAGGGCCACTGAATACCGTTTAACCGGCATCCGTCTGCTCTACCGAGTCCTTGACGTGCAACCTTCACCTTGATTGGGAGACTGACTGTGCGAACGGTGTTTAAGCGCTCCATTTGGCTAGCCCTCAGCGCGTCGCTTTTCGGAGCTTGCGCGGCCCAGGAAAGGGTCGTCGTAGTTTCTCCACCTGTTGCGATCGCCGATCCTCGGCCGCCTTGTCGCGGGGGAGTGTTCGTGCCCGGACATGCTGCACCCGGTGGGTATTGGATACGCGACCACTGGGATTGCCCAGCGCCACGAGGTCCCGGACGCATTTTGGTATTCACGGATCCGCTCCCGCCGCGGGGTTGATGCGCTCGCGGCAAGGCTGGCGCTGGTGCCTGGAGCCTCAGCCCAGTTGTATCGTTAGCGGTACTGCCAGACGTCAATGCCAAAGCGCTTCAGCCAGCGGCGGATCTGCATTCGGTGACTGCTCATCGAGCGTGCGACGGCGCTGAGGTTTCCTCGATGCGCCTCGAGTAAACGCACCAGCTCGGTGCGCAGGCTGTCGTCGGACAGACGAGCCGTTGCAAGCGGTTGCGCATCACGGCTGATCGGGGCCGCGTCGGGCGAGCGAAGCGACTGTGGAAGATGGTCGAGACGAATCTCCTGGTCCCGCGCAAGTGAGATCGCCGCTTCCAGCACTTTTTCCAGCTCTCGGATGTTCAGCGGCCAGCGATACTCAAAAATGGCGCGCGCCACCTTGCGATGAAACACCAACGACTCCGCCTGCTTTGGGGCGAGCCGCCGCAGCAGCGCCCCGACCAGGATTCCCAGGTCTTCGCGCCTATCCCGCAAGGCAGGCAGGTGCACCGTCATTCCGCTGACCCGAGCGTAGAGGTCTTCCCGAAACTGTTTCGAAGCGATCAGGCCCTCCAGATCCCGGTGGGTGGCGGCGCAAAAGCGCACGTCGATTCCAATGGGCTGAGTTTCACCGAGGGGCACCACCTCGCGCTCTTGAAGAACGCGAAGCAGGCTCGCCTGCGAAGCCAGGGGAAGATCGCCGATCTCGTCCAGGAACAGGGTTCCACGCTCGGCACTTCGGACCAGTCCGGCGCGGCTGTGTGTTGCCCCGGAGAACGCACCTTTCTGGTGACCGAAGAGCTCGCTTTCGATCAGGGTGTTGGGAATTGAGCCGCAGTTAACCGCCACAAACCGCCCCGGACGCGCCGAGAGTTGATGCACCGCCCGTGCGATGAGCTCCTTTCCAGTCCCGGTCTCCCCGCGGATCATCAAAGAAACCATCGAACGCGCCACCTGAGTCACTGATGCGAATTGCTGCGCCAGTCCTGGGACCACCGTACGCAGGCCCAATGGACTCGCGTCCAGGCTGGTGGACTCCAAGGCCGGGATTTCGGACCCAGGAAGTCCATCCCGAAAGATGAAATAGGTGCGGCCGATCTCCAGCAAATCACCGTCCGACAACACGGCACGGGTTACCTTCTCGCCATTGACGAGAGTCCCGTTTTTGGACCCAGCGTCCTCGAGCACCCAGCGACCGACGACATCGCTGATCCGCGCGTGAGTTGCTGACATCCAGGAGTCTGCGACCTCGAGCCTCAGCGTCGGGGTGCCGCCAAAATTCGGCCCAGCATCGCAGTAGCTCGTGGTTTGCTCCCCTCGCCCGATGGTCAGAGCCCGGTATTGGTCGAGCCCGTATCGCCCCGTTGCTTCCAGCGGGCGTTCGCACTGGAAAATTCGAAACAAGTAACCGTGCCCGGCGAGTCTTTCCTTCTGACTCAACGTCTCGCCAGTGCCGGACTTCGTCTCGATCGAAGCTGCCACCTTCAAGTCCGTTTATATCATCCGTGTATTGCGGCATCGGCGCTGGACCCAGCTGCGAGCCGACGCAAGTAGGGGGGTCGCTGTGTGCATGGGCCTGAAGGCACACATGTCAAAACTTACCCGAGCGAGCGCGATTTACCCGCCCATCCGGATCCCCTCTGCCGAAGCCAAGCCTTGGCAACTCCGAAGGTTAAATTCGCGACTCGGGCAGGGCATGGCGGTTGCTGCAGACCCGGGGGCCAATGCCACTCACGTTCTCGGGGGCGCCGATTCTGTGGCGGGTCACGGCATTCGCGTTGCTCCTACCCAGTCTCTCGCAGGGTTACGTGCTTAAGCGCGACGCCAGTGGCGCCGTGATCCGCTGGAACAGGCCTGTGCAGTTCATCGCCGACGAAAACCTGAGCCAAATTCTCGGCGAGCCAAAGGCGATCGCCGCGGCCGGCGACGCCCTCAACTCCTGGAGCGAGGCGGCACCGACGCTGCCGATGTCGATCCGCACCGGCCAGCTGGACGGCGCCGGGTATGATCGAGCGGCGGGGGCCACCAGCAAGAGCGAGATTTACGCGCTCGCGAACTGGGTATTCGACGAAAACGCAATCGCCGTCACGATCGTCACCACGGATACCAGCACCCACGAAATTTTGGACGCGGATATTGCACTGAACATCAAGAGCCACACCTTCCGCGTCCTCCCCGTTCCCCACACCGACAACCACTTCGATGACATCCAGAATGTTCTCACCCACGAGCTCGGCCACGCGTTGGGCCTGGCTCACAATCCAGATGATTCCGCGGTGGTGATGTACCCGTCGGCGCGCCTGGGCGAAACTTCGAAGCGCTCGCTGGCCTTGGACGACCAAGACGGAGCCGCCGCCCTTTATCCGCCGGGCGGGGCGCGGATTGCCCCAGCTCACGGTTGCAATTCCGCACCGGAAAGTTCGGGCGCTGCGCGCTTCGCGATGCTGCTCATCGGCGTGTTCTTGCTCCAGATTCGCCGCCGCAGCTCCGCGACCCGATGCCGTCAGTTGGCCAGGATCCCAGCGTGCGCGTTCCTGATGCTTGCCGCTCGAGTTGCGGCAGAGCCCGACGAACGCGCCGATGCACCGGTAAAGGATTCGGCGATCGTCGCAACCACCGAAGTGCTGTCCACGCGCCTAAGTCCGGACTCGCAAAACGCTCGGCTAATGCTCACCGAGGTCGAGGTGTCGGTCGGTTCGTGCATCAAAGGCGATTGTCCCCAGACGCTGGTGGTGCTCGTGGTCGGCGGCCGGGTCGGCAACATCGAACAGTTCATCGATGGCGAACCGGTACCCGAGCCGGGTGATCTGCTCGGCATCACGCTTTCGGTCCCCCCGCCGCCTCAGAGGGCGGAGCTGGGTCAAGCCCGCGTCTATCGGCTTGCGTTCAAGAGAGACTTCGCCGCGTTCGAGCGAGGCTTGAGAACGGCTGGAGTGAACGCGGTCGTTCCCGCACCGGGGTCCACGACGCCCTATCGGTAGTTCATGACCCGCAGCTGAGGTCGTAACTGCTTGAAAGTCCGCGATCCTGCTGTTGGCGCGCCCCTTGTAGGCACCTGCCCTGACAAGGAGACAACGATGCCGCGGCCCGCGTTTCATCGAATCCTGGTGGTGGATGACGAGGACAACGTCCGCAACGCCATCCGCCGGAGCCTCCGCAAGGAGGGATACGAGTTGTTCTTCGCGAGCGAGCCGAGCGAGGGTCTCGCGACTCTCAGGGAGAACCAGGCCGACCTGGTGATTTCAGATCACCTGATGCCGAACATGACGGGTTTGGAATTCTTGAAGATCGTCCACGACCGCCACCCGGACTGCATGAGGATCATGCTGACCGGCCACGCCGACATGCAAACTGCAATCGACGCCATCAACCAGGGTGAAATCTATCGATTCCTGAGCAAGCCTTGGGACGACACCGAGCTCAAAGTCACCATCCACCTGGCCTTCGAGCAGCTGGAGCTGATGCGCGAGAACCGCCGTCTCTTGGCCGCGGTGAGGCGCCAGTACGATCTCATCAAGAGCCTGGAGCGCGAGTATCCCGGCATCGGCAAACTGGTGAGAGATTCCGACAGCGCCAGTTCGATCGACCGCGATACCAGGCCCTGCCCGCCGGAAACGCACTAGGAACTCAATGACCGTTGCCTCGGTGCTGCTGGTGCTCGCGGGAGAGCCGCCGGAGCCGTTAATTGCCTGCTTGACCGCGGCGGGAGCTCAATGTCGTCGAGTCTCGGCTCAGGAGGCGATTCGCGCCAGCGCCTCGCCTCAGCTGGCGGTTTGCACCCGGGTTCCCGGCTGGCAGGCGGTGATCGCCCGCGTCTACCTGGGCGGTGGCGGCGCCGTCATCTGGGGCCCGCCGCTGGCTCCCCTCGAACGTCGCGGGCTGCTGCCGCCGCACCTGGAAGCGGTGGAGGACCCGGCCGAGCTGCTAGGGGCCTTGCAGCGGGCAAAAGCGCGATCTCCGGCGACAGGAAATCCCCGACAGCTCTCGGAGGAGCTCCTCGAACGGGTCGAGAGTGCCGAGCGGATCAGTCGCTTCGCGCAGTCGATTGCCACCCGCGTTGATCTGCCCGACGTGATTGAGGAGGCGATCCGCCGAACCCGCGAGCTGTGCGACTGCGACAGTGCCAGCTTGTTCCTGGTGGACCCGGCCAGCGGGGATTTGTTCTCGGACACCGCCTCCGGCCCGGAGTCGCACCAGGTGCAGAGCCTTCGCCTCAAGCCGGGACAGGGTATCGCCGGCACGGTGGCTCAGCAGGCCACCTCGCGCTTGGTCCTGGATCCGCGACGGGATCCGGGCGTTGATGGCCCAAGCGACGAGGCAACCGGATCCAGCACCGGTTCCGTCATCGCGGTGCCCCTGCTACAGGCTGGAGATGTTCTGGGAGTCCTGCAGGCAACTCGCGCCGTCGGCCGAAGGTCCTTCGAGGGGGAGGACTTGCAACGGTTGGAGGACCTGGCCCCGCACGTCGCGATCGCGGTTCACAATGCCCAGACCAACGCTCGACTGCGGGAAGTCCAACTTCAACTGCTGGCGGCAAATTCGCACCTGGAGCGAAAGGTGCAGGAGCGCACCAAGCAGATTCGAAACGCCAAGGTCGAATGGGAACGCACCTTCGACGCGATCGACGAACCCATGGCCCTACAGGATGGCTTTGTGATCCGACGTGCGAACATCGCTTACGCCAAGGAAGTGGGCCTGATGATCACCGACGTTCCCGGACAGACCTGCCACAAGATCATGGCCGGTCTGGACATTCCCTGCCAGGGCTGCCCGCTGCCCCTCGGACGGGTAGGCGAATTGCACGGCGAATTCACCATGAAGAGCGGGTCCCGATTACTGTTCTCGGGGTTCTGGCTCTCTCCGCACCCCGGCGACAACCGGGTGGTGGTCCACTACCGCGACGTCACCAAACAGCGTGCCTTGGAGGAACGCCTCCGCGAATCCGAGCGCTTGGCGGCACTGGGACAGCTGGCGTCGGGAGCGGCGCATGAGATCAACAACCCGCTGGGTTTTGTGACCTCGAACCTTCAAAACCTGAAGTACTGCCTCGAAGAGCTTCGGATGAGCTCGAACTTGGCCATCAAGGCGCTGGACCTCTTGCGCGCCGACCAGAGAGCGGATGCGCTTAAGGCGCTGGAAGAAATCCAGTACCTCGAGGGCGAGAGCACCGCGAGCGATGGGCTGGACATGATCAGCGAATCTTTGGACGGTGCCCGTCGGGTGGGGGACATCGTGCGCGGATTGCGAGAGCTCTCGCGCCAAGAGATCGGACGGGGCGATCCCTGCTGCGTGAACACCTCCGTCGCTCGGGTGGTGCGAGCCGAATTCGGCGAGCAGCCGCCGAACATGATCCTGGACCTGCAGGCAAAAATTCGGGCCGAGATCCAACCGCTGCACTTGGATCAGGTCCTGGGGCAGGTTCTGCGCAACGCAGGACAGGCGGTCAGCGGCGATCAGAAGATTGCGGTGCGGACCTGGAACACCGATGCCGAGGTAATCATCCAAGTCAGTGACGAGGGCTGCGGGATACCTTCGGAAAACCTGCGGCGGATCTTCGAGCCGTTCTTCACCACGCGCGGCGTAGGAAAGGGCATTGGGCTCGGGCTCACCGCCGCTTATGGAATCATCAAGCGCAACGGCGGCTGGATCGACGTCCAATCGGCGCCGGGGCGTGGCACCACCGTGACGGTAAAGCTTCCTCGAGCAAAGTCGCAGGAAGCGCTTCAGCCGAAATCCGCGGTTCCCTCGCCCGTCTAACTCCGGGGCAATGACGCGCTGCTCACTCCAGCCGGGTAGGCGAAGTCAACCGCGCCGGATCGAGCAGCGAAGCCGCTTCCTTTTCGCTGAGCAGGCCCATCGCGACCACCACTTCGCGAATGGTTTTCTGCTCGGCCACGGCTTTCTTCGCCACTTCCGCTGCTTTGGCGTAACCCAACCTGGGCGCCAGCGCGGTCACCAGCTGGGGGCTCTTCTCGGCGAACATTCGGCATCGAACCGCGTCCGCTTCGAGCCCTTGTAGGCACTTGCGGTCGAGAACGCGGATCGCGTTCGTCAGGTACGTCAATTGAGCGCACTGGGCGTACGCGATCACCGGCATCATCACGTTGAGCTCGAGCTGCCCCGCGGCGCTGGCCAGCGCAATGGTGTGATCGTATCCCAAGGCCTGCATGCACACCATGTTCGCCATTTCGACGATCGACGGATTCACCTTGCCTGGCATGATCGACGAACCCGGCTGCACCGCCGGAAGGATGATCTCCCCGATTCCGGCATTCGGACCGGAAGCGAGCAGCCGCAGGTCGTTGCAAATCCGCGTCAGATCCACGGCCAGGTTCCGCACCGCTCCGGACAACGCTGCGAATGGAGCCATGCTTTGCATCGCTTCGAAATAATCTTCGGCGCAGGTCAGCGGCTCGCCAGTCAAGGCGGACAGTTCCTTGGCCATGCCTTCGCGATAGCCCCTCGGGGTGTTGAGCCCGGTGCCCACGGCGCTCCCCCCGATCCCCAGGGGTCGAAGGGGCACCCTCGCGCTGTCGATCCATTCGGCGTGTCGGCGCAAGTTGGGAGACCAGGCGCCCACCTCCTGCCCCAGCATCATCGGCGCCGCGTCTTGAAGGTGGGTGCGGCCGCTCTTGACCACGGTAGCAAAGCGCTGACCCTTCTCCTGCAAGGTGGCAGCTGCTTGTCGGGTGACCTCCACCAGTGGCTTCGAAAGCTCCAAAGCAGCAAGGCGCATCGCGGTGGGTATCACGTCGTTGGTGGACTGGCCCAGGTTCACATGGTCGTTGGGGTGAATCAATGAAGTGTCGCCTCGCGGCAACCCGATCATCTCATTGGCGCGGTTGGCGATCACTTCGTTGACATTCATGTTGTGACTGGTTCCAGCTCCTGCCTGGAAGACGTCCACCACGAACTGGTCGGCGAGCTTGCCTTCCACCACCTCTTGCGCAGCCTTTTCGATCGCCTCGGCTACTTTCGGTTTCAAGGCTCCAGCCCGCGCGTTCACTCGCGCGGCGGCAAGCTTGATCAGCGCCGTGGCCTTGACGAACGCAGGGAACGGCTTCAGCCCTGAGATGGGAAAATTCTCGATCGCCCTGAGCGTCTGGATCCCATAGTAAGCGTCCGAGGGGACCTCTTTTTGGCCCATCGGATCCTTTTCTATTCGGGTCTTCATTCTCCACCTCCTAAAGCAGGTGGAGTCTCCAGCACTCAATCCCTGGTGTCCACTGCTCGATGCTCAGCCGATTACATCGACTTTTCTCGAGCAGAAGCGCTCAATCCGCGCTTAGAACAGCAAGCGCACCGGGTGCTCCAGCAATCCTTTGAGCTCCCGAAGGTACTCCGCGCCTACTGCGCCGTCGATAACTCGGTGGTCGCCCGAGAGCGTCGCAGACATCATCTTGCGCACCACCACCTGGCTGCCGCGTACCACCGCTTTGTCCGCGACCTGACCTATGGCGACGATCGAGGCCTGCGGTGGGTTGATCACCGCCACGAACGAGTCCACGCCGAACATGCCGAGGTTCGAAATCGTCAGCGAGCCGCCGTTGTACTCCTGCGGCTTGAGGGCCCTGCGCCGAGCGCGTTCCGCCAAATCGCGCGCCTCGGCCGCGATCGCCACCAACCCTTTCTGATCGGCGTCGCGAATGATCGGGGTGATCAGGCCTTCTTCGATGGCCACCGCAATCCCGACGTCCACGTTCGCGTATTGCAGCAACTGCTCACCTTGGAGCGAGACGTTCATCTTCGGCATCCGTCGAAGGGCGATTGCCGCGGCTTTCACCACGATGTCGTTGACCGAGATTTTGGCGTCCAGCGCCTTGGCTTCCTCGCGGATCTGCATCGACGCGTCCATCTCGATGTCGACGGTCAAGTAGAAGTGGGGAACCCCTGGTTTCACTTCCGCGAGTCGCTGGGCGATCACCCTTCGCATCGAGCTCAAGGGAACCACCTGGGGTTCTCGGCGCTCCATCGGCGCGGGAACCGCGAAGCTCGGTCCCAGCCGCGGCGCTGTCGCTCCGCGGGTCAGTGCCGCCTCGATGTCTCGCTTGATGATCCGACCCTGGGGGCCTGACCCCTGCACCGCGTTGAGGTCCAGACCCCGCTCCTCGGCGATGCGCTTCGCCAACGGTGAAGCGCGCAGCCTGCCTTCTTCTGAGGGTGCCTCCTCTTCTCGACGGATCGGGACCACCTGCGCCGGACCAACCTGGGGCCGAGGCGTCGGGACCGCGGGCGGCGCGGCTGGCTTCGCCGCGGCGGCGGGAGCGGCCTGCTTGGGTGGCGGCACCGGTTGGGCGGCAGGCGCTGGTGCCGCTTTGGGGGACGGAGCCGGGGCCTCGACCTTCTCACCTTTCTCGCCCACGTAACCGATCGGAGCGCCCACGGGGGCGCTCTCGTTTTCTCCCACCACGATCTTCAGCAGGTATCCGTCCTCGTAGGCCTCGACCTCGAGGTTGGACTTGTCCGTTTCGACCTCGGCCACCGCCTCACCTGAGGAGATCTTGTCCCCCTCCTTCTTCAGCCACTTGGTGATTTTCCCCTCCTTCATCGTGGGGGAAAGCGCCGGCATTTGAATCGGTGTCGACACGGAATTTCAGGCCTCCTCCCGGTACATCACGTTCTTCACCGCTTGGATGATCCGCGGCGCATCGGGCTGAATCGCGTTCTCCAGATTCGCCGCATAACTCATGTTCACGTCCAACCCGGTAACCCGACGAACCGGGGCATCGAGGTAGTCGAACGCCTTCGATTGGATGGTGTCGACCACCTGGGCCCCGAAACCGCCATGGGGCCAACCTTCCTCGACCACGACGGCTCGATTGGTCTTTTTTACCGTGTTGAGGATCGCTTCCTCATCCATCGGGCGCAGGCTGCGCAGATCCAGGATCTCCGCTCGGATTCCCTCCTTTTCCAGCTCCGCGGCCGCCTGCTCGCAGAAGTAATACATTCTCGACCAGGTGATGATCGAGACGTCGCGTCCCTCTCGCTTCACCTCCGCCTTCCCGATCGGCACCAGCAACTCGCCGTCCGGCACCTCGCCCTTGATGGCGTACAGCCGCTCCCCCTCGAACATCACCACCGGGTTGTCGTCGCGAATTGCCGACTTGAGCAGTCCTTTGGCATCGCGCGGCGTGGCCGGGGCGACCACTTTGATCCCCGGGAAATGGGAATAGACGACATCGAACTCCTGCGAGTGCTGCGAGGACAAGCGCCCTCCAGCGCCAGCCGGCCCTCGGAAGACGATCGGACAACGCAGCTGTCCACCAGACATGTGCCGCAGCTTGGCGGCGTTGTTCAAAATTTGGTCGATGGCCAGCAGCGCAAAGTTCCAGGTCATCAGCTCGACCACCGGCCTGAGGCCAACCATCGCCGCTCCCACCCCAATGCCGCAAAACCCGAGCTCCGAAATCGGCGTATCCACCACCCGCGCGCTCCCGAACCGGGTCAGCAATCCGTTCGAAACTTTGAAGGCCCCGTCGTAGAGACCGACTTCTTCGCCCATCAGAAGGACGTTCGCGTCTCGGGCCATCTCTTCCGCGAGGGCCTGATTCAACGCTTCGCGATACATCATCTCCGCCATAGTTCTTCCTAACCCGTTTTCTTGGTTGCCTTTTCCTTGGGCTCGAGCTCCCAGGTGACTTTGAGCTCCTGACCGGAGGGAAAGGAGGGCCAATCCACTTGAACGCCGAGTACCCGCTCGCGCGGACGAACGTCCGGCTCGCCCGGTTCTACAATCGTATCCACCCAAAGCTCGTCCAAGGAAGGCTCGGGGGACTGGTCGGCGAACCGGATCGCTTCATCGACGACCTTCTTAACTTCGGCATCGATCCGATCTAGCTCCTGCTCGCCAGCGCTCTTGTCCTTGAGGATTTGCTCGCGCAGCTTGGGAATTGGGTCGTTGTGTCGGTACTGTTCCACCTCCCCTTTGGTGCGGTAGGTGGCGGGATCCGCCATCGAGTGGCCGCGGTAGCGGTAGGTGCGCGCTTCGACCAGCACCGGCTTCTTCTTCGAACGCACTTCGCCGGCGCAATCTTTGATGAGCTCGTACACCTCCCGCACATCCATTCCGTCCACCACCTCGCCACGCATGTCGTAGGCAGGGGCGCGCTTGTAGATCTCGGATTCCGCCGACACTCGCTCAAAGGCGGTGCCCATGCCATAGCGGTTGTTTTCGCAGATGTAGAGGACCGGTAATTTCCACTTCGACGCCATGTTGAGGGTCTCGTGGAATGACCCTTGGTTGGCGGCGGCATCGCCGAAGAAGCAAAGGGTGATCCGGTCGTCATTGCGGTATCGCGAGGCAAAAGCCATTCCGGCCGCGAGCGGAATTTGCCCGCCCACGATTCCGTAACCGCCGTAAAAGTAGTGCTCGATGTCGAACAAGTGCATCGAGCCGCCCTTGCCTTTGCTGTAGCCTCCGGTCCTGCCGAACAGCTCGGCCATCACCATTCCGGCATGAGCGTCGCGAGCCAACGCATGACCGTGGTCGCGATAGCCGGTGAGCATGAAGTCGTCGGGTCGAGTCGCTTCGACCGCTCCCACCACCACCGCCTCCTGACCGATGTAAAGGTGGCAAAAACCGGCAATTTTCCCCAACCCATATTGCTGACCGGCTCGCTCCTCGAAACGGCGGATCAGGACCATCTTCCGATACATCGTCAGCAGTTTTTCTCTTGGAATGGCGCTGCCCACAGCTCCTCCAAATCAAATCGGCGGCTGAAATAGCGTGCAAGCAGCCGATCCACAAAGACTTTAGGCAGCTAATTTATGCTGGCTCACGTCTTTGCGCGTCGCGAAAGCGCATCTTCGGGGTGAAAAGAGCCGCCGCGGTGGCCGCAAGTCCGAGTAACGACAGTCCAACACCCCAAGGCAGAGCCGGATCCGAGAACTTGAATTCCAGCCGGTGCTCACCCGAAGGTACTTCCACCCCTATAATCGCCCCGTCGACGACGCGCAGGTCGCCCAATCGGCGGCCATCGATGAACGCCTGCCAGCCCGGGTAATGGCTCATGGAGAAAATCACAAAGCCTCCCCCTGCGCCCGCGCGTATCAGGGCCGACGCTTGGTGGCGCGCCTGAGCGACGTTGAGGACCTCGGCGGGTTCGAAGGCGCGCGAGGCCACCCGCTCCACCACCGCGGTGTTGACCAGATCCGCTCCGGGCCGCGCCAATTCCTGAATGGCCTCCTCGGACGATTCGACGCCCTTGATGCTGCGAACAGAGCGAATCCGAGGGAGGCAGACGGGTGACTCGAACATTCCCAAGTGTGCGTAAGCCAGATTCAATGCCGGCTTAAACCCTCCGATTTTCCCAATTCGACCGCCCGCGTCCGAGGACAAAACCCAGCAAACGTTAAAAATCGCCGCGAGTTTCGCCGGTTCGTCATAGAGGGTCAGGGCTACTCGGTCCCAGCGCGCGAGCGACACCGCACCGTAGCCCGAGCTTTCCTCGAGCCCGAAAATCCCGCCCAGGTTGCTTTTGAGCGTCTCCAATTCCCACCTGCGCCGCTGGTAGCGACCCTCGAGGGTCAGGTCATTCGGAGCGGTGCGCTCCAAATCAAGGAAGTCTCGAAAGTAGCGAAATGGGCGCACTTGTCCAAGACGCCACAACGCATCCACCACCGCGGGCCGCTCGGTGTACAGGCTGTTGTTCGCGGTCCAGATCAATGGGCGCGCGGCCAGCAACAGGTCGCCAGCAACCAGCGCCGTCAAACCCCAGAGGTAACCCGCGGCAGTACCCGGTCGACTTCGAAGCAGCCAAAGCAGGGCCAGGCCCCCCCAGAACGCGGAGGTGAACATGGACAGCAGCCCCGCCTCGACCACCGCCCGAGGGTCCGCCCGCAGGCGATGGGCCGCGAGCAGTCTGGCGACGCCAGCGGCCAGGGGACCGCGCCACAAGGTGGCGACGATCGCGAGAAGGAAAATGAGGCCCATCGCCACTCCGACCGCTGCGATTCGCCGCCTTGGCGCGCCCTCGATTCCAAGGCGTGCAAACCCGTTGGCCACGAGGATCGCCATCCCCAGGGAAGCCAGCAGCAGGTACTTTTCCGGATAGCGGAAAAAACGAAATGGAGGCAGGTGGAGCAGCCAATTCCCAAGGCCAAAGTGAGGCCCGAGCGCCAAAATCAGCCCCAAGCAGAGCAAGCTCGCGGCGAGCGCGGTCCTGCGGTCCGCGCCGATTCCCAGGAAGCCGACAACCGCGGCGGCCGCCCCGAGATAGCTGCTCATCGCAAAGGGTAGGGCCCCGGGACCTTGCACCGCGAACGTGGGCCAAAAGAACGGCGGCTCGACGTACTTTCCAAAGGGAAATGCGAAAACCAGCTCGAACAGCCTCAACGGATGAAACGAAAAGCTGGTGAAGAATTGCTGGGTGGGCTGCGAACGAGTCGACAACGGCAGAAGCTCCAACGCCGGCAAGAGCTGCGCCGCAGCGAGAAGCGCTCCCAGCGCCGAGGCAACCAGGAACACGCCGAGGCGCAAGCGCTTCGCCGGAAAGAACGCAATCAACAGCAAACAACCAATCGCGCTGAACAGCACCGACTGCGGATCGCCGCTCATCGCCTGCGCCGCCAGCAACGCGCCCACCAACCCGGCCCGCCACGTCCAAGCACGGTCGTCGAGCACCAGCGCCATCGCCCACGGGACGTAGGCCACCCCGGCCATCAGCGGCCCGGCGTTCACCAGCCCCACCAGATACCCCGACAACAGGAAGGCCAAAGCCCCTGCGATCGCGGGTTGAAGCTGCAGGCCCAACCGCCTCAGCAGGACGTAGGCTCCCAGTCCCGCCCCGATGTGGTGCAACCAAATCAACCACGCGTACGCCCGTGGAAAAGAGAGCCACTGGTACAGCGCGTTGGGAGGATAAAGAACCGCGGCGTGAATGTTGCCGAGCGCGGGAACGCCGCTTTGGTACGAGTAGTCCCACTGCGGCAACTCGCCAGCGCGATAGCTCTCGGCGGCGGCGTGCCTCGTCGGCCAATAGTAGTTCATCACGTCGCGCGCGTAGAACGCGTCGTCGGAAAACACCGCGCCGCCAAACACCAGCCCCGAGGCGACCGCGATCACCGCCAGCGCTACCAGGCCGCCTGACGAGGTCTCACCCGGGCGCGGGATTCGATGACGCTCGGGCATTTGGGAATCTTAGCTCATCGCCAAGAATCGCGAGATCGCAATCTCCGTTTTTGCATCGGGGGTGGCGCCGGTGCGGCAGGCCTTCAGGACTTCGCGGATCGGCCGCCACCTTAATTCGCTCCCCTCTTCCAAGGGTGAGCCATCTCCGGTCGCGGCGGCCTGCGCCTTTCCCGTCGCATCGACCGCGGTGATGTAGATTTTCTCCGAAAGAACGCCGGGCACCGCGAAGAATGGGCTTCCGAGCAGCTGGATCTCGCTGGCGTCGACCTTGATGCCCGCCTCCTCTTCCACCTCGAGTGCGGCGCGCTGTCGCAAACCCTGCTCTCCCTTGTCGCTTGGCTCCAGGAGCCCCGCGACGATCTCCTCGACGCGCAGGTGATGCTGCGGGTCAGGAAGGGTGGTTTCCTTACCGCGCCGAAAGTACGCCGCAGGGCGGAGGTTTTGACGGGTGAGCACTTCCACCTGATCGCCCCGCCACCGGTAGACGAGGACCGCCACCGCGTCGAGAAACGGGCGATCCACGACGTCCACCCGGTAGTGGCGAGAAGTGGTGCCGTCGGCGCGGCGGTTTTGGCACAACAACCGCCGGATCTGCAAAAACCCCTCGTCGCAGCGCGAGGTCGCGGACAAATCCTGCAGAATCTCGATTTCCACCACTTGAGTGGCCCCCAAACCTTCCATGCAATCCTCCAACTCGCCAGCGCAATATAACGGGCGCCACGCCCCCCGCCGTCAAGGGTTTCGAACCAGATACCTAAAATTGTGCGAGCACCAGCAGGCTCGCGCCGCCGAATACCGGGTGCGCGAGGCCGCAGCTTACCTGCGCTCGAAGGTGAAAATGCCTTGTCGGGGAATATTGCCATTGAGCGTAGGCGCTGTCCTGGTAGTGTGGGAGATCCCGCTGTACGCCGTTCAAGGTCAGGGCGAAGTGCGGTAAGCCGGCCACGTACCCTAATTCTGCCTGATTTGTCGCACCCTCCCAGACCGCCCCAACGCGGAAGCCCGGCTCAATCCGAAACAGCTGATGGCTATCGCCGGCGCGCGAGTGAAGGCTGTCACTGAGCAAGCGCGCTCCAAGGCGCAGCGCGAGTGGCCACCCGAGGTTCGGCCGCAGCAGCGCTTCCATGTGGGTGGCGGTCCGCAGCCGGCGATTGGTGATCGGCTGGCCGTTCTCATCGCGATCGTCCCGCAGGCCCAAGAGGTCAAAGCGAACGTCCCCTTCCCACTGGCGCCGCGCATAGCGCCAGTGAAACTCGTACTCGCCCCGGGCGCTGGCCTGGTAAGTAACGGGACGATCCGCTGGAAAGACAGTCTCGGTCAGCGAAGTGAGATCCAACCGGCTGTACACCGACCATTCTCCAGCTGCCCAACGAGCTTCAACTTCCGGATGGAAAGTGGGAGCGCCACGATGGCCACCTTCGCGATTAAGCCCATTGTAGAAGGTGGCGTCGAGCACCAGCCGGGCCAGCAGATAGCGTTCCCGATTGAGGTCCCCCACCAGGCCACTGGCACCCACCGCGTAACTCTCCTTTGCACTGCCCGGAATTGCCGGCGATCCCGAGGGTCCCAGCCAGAGCCACGGCAGCAGCCGACCCCAAAGATCCACCACCAGGCGCCTGACGTGCAGATCCGGCTCCTGGTCGTTGCGAACATCCCCGTGAAACATGATTCGGGAGCTCAGCGGGAGGTTGACGACCCCTCGCTCCACTGCGTCGAGGTCTCGGAAATGATAGCCGCCCAATCCAATCCTGATTTCATTCGTGGAATACCTGCCTTGTTCCCACTCGGACCGAAGGGCGGGAGCAAGATCGTACAGCTCGGCCTGGACGTACCTGCGCGGGTCGAGGACAGGACCTGGAATCTGGGCGAAGCAGGGCCCGGCGGACAAAACCATGCCGACCGCCATCGCCGCCCAGTGGCTTTTTCGGCCCATCAGAAGATCGCTCCCAGCGAGCCATTCAGCCCGCCGAAGCTTCCAGTGAAGACTTGATGGCTGATGAGAAACTTGAGGTAGATGTTTTTGCGCGGGCGCCACTGCGCCGACAGGTAGACCTTGTCGCCATAACCCACCGGCGACAAACCGCTCCACGCGGGGTCTCCCTGGATCTCCCGGTGGGAACGCATCGCCGCGTATCCCGCATCCAGGCGAAACATCCCCAGGTCGACGGTGGTGCCGCCGCGCAGTCCAATATCCCAGCGCGAGAAGGTGAACGGTAGCCCCGCGCCGAATCCCCTCCCCTGGTCGCTGGCCAGCAGGAGAATCGAATAGACGCGAAAGACATCGGAAAGCGGGACGGTGACGTAGATTCGCGCATAGCCGAGCGTGCGACGAAGCTGATTGCGAACCTCGAGCTCGGTTCTACCATTGTCGAGGAGGCGGAGGATGCCGCGGACTCCGAAGCCCCCTTCGCGGCGAGCCCAACCGGCGGGCTCCCAGCGAAGGTGAAATGCTGCATCGTTGCGCTGATTGGCCTCGAGCTGCGCGGGCGCCGCGAAGCGAACCTCACTCTTGGTGCCGAGATCCGCTCGAAGCCACGCGGAAAGACCTCCGCGGCTGCCGCGCGCCTCCGCCTGGACGCGCCACACCGCCGAATCGCGGACACCGCCATCGGGATTTCTGCCATTGAAGAATGGCGCGTCATCCAAAAGCCGCAGCACCGCGTACTGCTTTCGATCAGCCGAGGCGGCCAGCAGGCCCACGCCCAACGCCCCCTCGTCCTTTCGCAGACCAGGGCTGCCGGTCGCGAGCAATTCGAGCCACGGAAGAACGCGAAATGAGAAGTCCAGCAGCAGCTGGGTCACCTCCTGCTCGCGGGTGCGGAAATCCTCGACATCCAGATGCAGGCCCAGCCAGGGCGTCGGGCGCAAATTCACCTGCGCCTCTTCCGTTGAGTACAGCTCTTTCAGCGTGACGCTGCCGAGATTGAGCCGAATCGCCTGCTGAGCGTATCGGGAGGCTTCCCAGGCAGCCTGTTCCTCGGGGCTATAATCGTAGAGGTCATATTCGATGAATTTGAGGGTATCGAAGACCTCGCCGGTGGCCTGTGCCAACGCTGCTCGGCAAACCAAAATGCTGGCCAACGCGAGAGGCGCAGGATTCCACCGCGACTTGACAGTCCGCTCGCAGCCAGCTTCCTCTCGGGCGGAAAAGGGCAATCGCCTAGGGGAAGCGGCCGCTCGCCGCCAATAAGTCGAGCCGCGCCTGGCGAGAGGCGTCTTCCGCGAGCGCGGCGACAGTCTCGGCGTCCCGCGCTCGCCGCTCGGCGTCGATCACTTCGAGGTTGGTGGTGGCGCCGGCCCGATAAGCAAGGTTCGCAAGCCGCAGCGCCTCTTGGCTCAGCTCAGCCGCACTGCGAGCCGATTTGAGGGCGTCGTCCGCTCGCCGCAGCGCCTCAAACGAGGTACGCACATCGGACTGCGCCTGTCGCACCGCCCCCTCGAGCGCCACCTTGGCTTCGTCCGCGAGCGCAGCTCGTTCGTGACCCAGGCCGTAGCGGAGACCACCATCGTAGAAGGGAATGGTCAGGATCAGCTGCGCTTGCCAGCCGGTGCGGGGAACGGTGAGCGTGGCGTGGTTTTGGTAGAAGGGTTGAAAGACTGCGGTGATCAAGGGCGCGTACTCCGTCCAGTTGAGGTTCGACGATTCGTCCGCGGCCCTCTTGCGCGCCTCGAAGGAAAGGATGTCCTGCCGATGGGCGATTGCCTCGCGCAGCGCATCCTCGATCGAAGGCGGCGGTGCCAGCACCACATCATCGGTGGCGTCCACGGGCTCGTTGGCTCCAATCAGCACCCCCAGCGCCTCCCTGGACCGGGTCAGCGCGGTGTAGACGGCCTGCAGCTGCGTTTCGTCGGTACTGTACTCCTGCGCGGCGCGAACCTCGTCGATGCGATTGCCGACCCCGCCCGAAAACCGGGCACTGGCGAAATCCAGATGCGCCTTGGCATTGTCTCTCGCCTGTTCGGTGACCAGAACCTGCTTCCTTAGAAAAATGATGTTCAGATATGCCCGCGCCGCGGTGATCGCGATCTGGCGCCGCAGATCCTGCTCGCCGGCGCGGGTCACCTGGACGTTGGTGGATGACCGTTTCCACTGCGCCCAGCGCTGAGGTGCGATCAGCGGGACCGAGAGGGTGATGTTGGCGTTTAACAGGTCCTTGGCGACGATCGCTCGATTGTCCTGCCTGCGGTCGTCATCCAGCCGGGTGTAGAGTCCGTTGCCGAAAATCGTGGGCAATGAGGACGAGCGAGTCTCCTCGACCAGCGCTGCAGCCCGGCGCACCTCGAGCGACGCGGTGATGGTGGTCGGGTTGAGGGCGAGGGCCCGGGAAACAGCATCGGCCAGGGTGATCCGTTTTTCCGGCGGCAGATACTTGTTCTCCTGCGAGGGCGGCGTCGGCTGAGCGAAAGCGCGGATCGCGCAGGCGCAAAGCCAGAGGGCGGCGATAGGTCTGTTAGGCACTCACGATCTCCGGAACTTTGGGCGGGGGATTCTTCTCGTCCTCCAGCAGCGAGTCTCGTTTCGCGAACCGATCCAGCAGCGTGTACAGCGTGGGGACGAGAAAGAGCGTGAAGAGGGTGGAAATCGCCAGGCCGCCGATCACCGCCCTCGCCAGGGGAAGGTTCGTTTCACTTCCTTCGCCGATTCCGATCGCCATTGGAATCAGCCCCAGGATGGTGGCGATGGTGGTCATCAGAATCGGGCGCAGGCGGGTCCTTCCCGCCAGCACGGTGGCCTCGAGGAGCGGCTTTCCACGGCGGCGCAACACGTTGGCGAAGTCGACCAGCAACACGCCGTTGGAAACCACGATGCCGACCATCATGATGATTCCCATGAAGCTGTTGACGCTCAAGGTGGTGCCGGTCGCGTAGAGCATCAGGAAAACGCCGGTCACCCCCAAAGGAACGCTGAACATGATCACCAGCGGATCCACCAGGGAACGAAACTGCGAGGCGAGCACCATGTACACCAGGGCAATCGCCATTGCGGCGGCGAAGCTCAACCCGGCGAAAGCCTCCTTTTGCGCCGCGGTCTGCCCGCCGAGGCTGGCGGTGAACCCATCCGGCGGCTTGAGGCGGTCGAGCACCCGTTGCACCGCCTGGCTGGCCTTCCCGAGATCCTTCCCGGGTGCCACGTTTGCGGTGACGTCGATGATTCGCTGCAGGTACTTGCGCGCGATCATCACCGGACCGCTGCCCCGCTCGATTTGCGCGATCGCGCTCAGAGCCACTTCGGCACCCGAGGGCGTCCTGATTGAGAAGTCGCTCAAGTCCGCGACGTGCGATCGGTACGCGTCGTCCATTCTCACGTTGATGAAGTACTCGTTCCCGGTTTTCGGGTCGGTGAAGGGGATCGGCACGAACTGGGTATTTCCCACCAGGCCGGTGAGTACCGTCTGGGCGACCTGCTGCTCCGAAATCCCGAGCACACCGGCCTTTTCCCGGTCCACCACCACGTTCAGCTCGGGGTAATTCTCTTCGCGAGAGATCTGAACATCGGTGAGCAGTGGCCGCCCGTCCGCGTCATCCAGCAAGCTGAGCGCGGCGCTGATCTGCTTGGCGTACGCTCCACCCGCGTCCAAATCGTACCCCAAGATTTCAACATCGATGGGCGCGGCGGCTCCAAAGTTGAGGATCCGCTTCACGATGCCGCCGGTAAAAAAATAGATTTGGATTCCAGGCAGGGCGTCGCGCAGCGCGCGTCGAACGTCTTCGGTCGCTTTCACGTCGCTGATTGAGCGTTCGCTTTTGGGCACCAGATTGACCCCGATGTTGCCGGTGTGGGGTCCGGTATTTGCGGTGAAAAGGGCGGTCCGCCCTCCTGGGAGGCCCACGTCCGTCAACAGCGTTGTCACCGCCCGCCTGGGGAGCGTCTTCCAGATGCTTTGTTCCATCCGCGCGCTCACCTGCTCGGTCTTTTCTACCCGGGTGCCGATCGGCGTCTTGAAGATGACCTGGAGCTGAGATTCGTCCGAATCCGGGAAGAACTCGGTGCCGATGCCTTTAGACAACAACAGCGAGAACGCGAAAACCCCGAGGATCGACACGATGGTCAGCGCGCGATGCTTGAGCACCCATTCCAACGAAAGCGCGTAGCGATGATCCAATCCGTCAAGCCACCCCTCGACTTTGGTGGTCAGCCGTTGCACCCGGCTGGGACGATACCCTTCCTGCTTTTCGCTGCGCCCCTCGAGCCAATACAGACACAGCAGCGGAGTGACGGTGCGAGAGACAAAAAAGCTCATCACCAGGGCGAAGGCGATGGTGAGCGCCAGAGGCAGGAACAGGTTTCGAGCCACTCCGAGCAGAAACAGGACCGGAAAGAAGACCACGATGGTGGTGATGGTGGAGACCAGGATGGGCATCGCAACTTCCTGGGCCGCTGCGAGGACCGAGTCTCGCCGGCTCTGGCCGAGCCAGAAGTGGCGGTGAATGTTCTCCAGCTCGACGATCGAGTCGTCCACCAGCCGCCCCACGCCCAACGCCAACCCCCCGAGGGTGAAGACGTTGAGCGTCTGGCCGGTGAAGTAGAGGAGCACGAAAGTAGCCACGATCGAGATCGGAATCGCCAGCCCCACGATCGCAGTTGCCCGAAGGCTGACCAGAAAAACCAGGATCACCGCGATCGCAAGCAAGCCTCCCTGTACGGCCTCGTGCTTTAGTGAAGAGACCGCCGCTCGGATGTAGCTCGATTGATCGAACGAGATTGCCAACTTCACGTTGGGAGGAACTCCACGCAGGTTGGGAATGGCCTCCCGGACCGCATCCACCACCGCGATGGTG
>Ga0126384_10000256_pt1 | contig 28026 bp, 19 predicted proteins | sample PanSoiMetPlot_36_FD_92543 | JGI IMG/M metagenome (GOLD analysis project Ga0126384, IMG submission 92543) | Tropical forest soil microbial communities from Panama - MetaG Plot_36 | ecosystem: Environmental > Terrestrial > Soil > Tropical forest > Bulk soil | place: Panama | collected 2016-02-17 | reverse complement strand
GCCGGAGGTAATGCCGGCGGTCGATCGATAGCCAGGCAGAGCTCCCTGACAATGGCGAGCGACCAGCAGCGACAAAGATGAGGTTCGCCTCGCCGCGGCATAATTGAAGCTCGCACAACTCGCTCCGAGCGGTGGTCGCGCGGTCCTAGCGCTGGTGGCCGCCGGTGCGGTCCGGTGCGCCCGCCTCTGAACGCTGATGATGATTGATGGGGCCCAGAGAGTTGCCGCGGCGGTCGCAACCGGAGGCGGGGACAATTGGATGCCCCCGCCTCCTGTTTGGCCATGCCGGTGTGCCGGTTATGACTTTTCCGGCATCCAGGTCGTCGAGTTGCGATCATACTTGAGGCCGGGTGCGGTTTTCAGCGCATCCTTGGTGGTGTCGAGCGTGAGATAGACTTTGCCATCCCGTGTGGTGTGTTTCACTGCACTGAAGGGCACGGCGACGTCCTTCTCGCCCATACCGAGAAAGCCGCCGACGCCAACAATAAGTGCGGTGACCTTGCCGTCCGGGGACAACAGCACGTCCTGGATCTCGCCAATCTTGTTGTTGGAGGGATCGTAGACGCTCTGGTTGTACCAATCTTTGACCGTTACGCTTTGCGCCGGAACCGAAGTCATGATCTGCGCGGATCCCTGCGCGAAGGCTGCGCCGCCAAGCAGCATGCTTCCGACGGCGATGGTGATGAGTTTTTTCATTGGTGGTTACTCCGAATGTCGACTTGCTCCGAGAACGCATCTGAGCATCCAGACGTTCCTGTCTGGAGCGAGCGCAGGCCGTTGCGAGCGGAGCCTTTTCCCTCCAGCGCTTCGCCTGCGGTCAGCGAATCCGCATTTTTGCTTCGGTCGCGCTTCTGCTCCATAGGCAAGTAAAAGCATTGCCGGCGACGAACCGGCGCAATCCCCAATTCGCAACGAAACCATTTCTTGAGCGTTTCGCGATCGGGGACTTGGTGGGATCGTCCCGCCTTGATTGAGCGTTACCGCCGTCGCGGCGACTGCCACCTAACCTTAAGCTGAATGCAGGACACACCAGTTCAGGAGGACCGCGATCACCGCCGAACGCGCGCCGATGATCAGCCGCAGCCCGACAACAAGCAAGGCGCGGCCAGCATTTTGCGCACGCATCCGTACGCGATTGCCGCAGGGCTGATCCTTGTATTGGCGGCAGCGGTGGCAGCCGGGCTGTGGTGGATGAAGGCTCGGCATTACGAGTGGACCGACGACGCCTTCATCGATGCGCGCCAGTTCTCCATCAGCCCGAAAGTAGCCGGATACATTGCCGAAGTTGCGGTAAGCGACAACCAAGAGGTGGAGGCCGGGCAACTAATCGTTCGCATCGACGATCGCGACTACCGCGCTGGCTTGAGGCAAGCCGAGGCACAGCTGAGGCAGGCCGAGGCGAGCGTCGAAAGTGCCGATGCGCAGATTGCCGCGCAAGGGGCGCAGGCAGACGCCGCCGAGGAGCAGCTGCGTCAAGCCAAGGCGGCGTTGACCTTCGCCAGTGAGGAAAACGCTCGGGCGCAAACTCTGCTCAAAGGCGGCATTGCCACCCTGCAGCGGGCCCAGCAGCAGAAATCTCAGCTCGATCAGGCACAGGCATCCGTCAACGGTGCACAAGCCAGTTTCAATGCAGCCGTCAAGCAAGTGGCTTCCCTCAAGGCACAAAAGGCGAGCGCGGCTGCCAACGTTGCGGCCGCCGAGGCCCAGAAGGCGCAGGCGGAACTCATGGTCGGCTACACCCGTCTCACCGCTCAGCAGAAAGGGCGCATCGTCCATCTGAGCGCGGCCAAAGGCGAATACGTGCAGGCGGGACAGGGCCTCAGCATGTTCGTCCCCTACCCGATCTGGATTACCGCGAACTTCAGGGAGACGCAGATCAGTGACCTCAGCCCGGGAGAGCAGGTCGACATTCAGATCGATGCCTTTCCCAACCGTGAGCTGCACGGCCACGTCGACAGCATTCAATCGGGTTCCGGCACCGCCTTTAGTCTGCTTCCCGCGGAGAACGCTACCGGCAACTACGTGAAAGTCGTGCAGCGCGTGCCGGTGAAAATCATCATCGACGACATTCCGACCGATATTCCGCTTGGGCCGGGAATGTCCGTGGTTCCGTCCGTGAAGGTGCGATGACGGCCGCCGACGAGTTGCGACCTTCCGGCCACAATCCGTGGCTGATCGCGTTTGTTGTATCCATTGCCACCTTCATGGAAGTCCTCGATATCAGCATCGCCAACGTCGCCCTGCGTCATATCGCGGGAAGCGTTTCGGCGTCTTATGATCAGGCGACTTGGATCCTCACCAGCTATCTCATCGCCAATGCCGTCATTTTGCCGCTCAGTGGTTGGCTGTCCACCGTCATCGGGCGCAAACGCTTTTACATGCAATGCGTGGGGCTGTTCACCGCAAGTTCGCTGCTGTGCGGGTTGGCCTGGAACCTAAACTGGTTGATCCTGTTCAGGGTGTTGCAAGGCCTCGGCGGGGGCGGCTTGGCTCCGAGCGAGCAGTCAATTCTCGCCGACGCGTTTGCACCAGAAAAGCGCGGACAGGCTTTTGCGGTCTATGGGGTTGCGGTGGTGGTGGCGCCGACCATCGGCCCGACGCTTGGCGGTCTACTCACGGATTATGCAAGCTGGAATTGGATCTTCTTTATCAACGTGCCGATGGGCCTGTTGTCTTTGCTGCTCGTCAGCAGTCTGGTGCGGGAACCAAGGCGCAGCCCGAGGCCGCTCAGGCGCGGCGTAGACTTTATCGGCTTCATCCTGGTCGCTTTGGGTCTCGGTTGCCTCGAGATCGTGCTCGATGAGGGACAGCGCAACGACTGGTTTCAATCGAATTTCATCATCATTTTTGCCGTCATCGCCGCAATTTCATTGCTGGCCCTGATCCCCTGGGAGCTCAGTCGAAGCAATCCAATTGTCGATGTGCGGCTACTCGGACGACGTCAGTTCGGCACCTGTTTCTTGGTCATGCTGATCGTCGGCGTCGTGCTGTTTAGCACGATCCAATTGATGCCACAGCTCGTGCAGAACGAGTTCGGCTATACTGCAACGCTCGCCGGCTTGTCGCTTTCTCCGGGCGGATTTGCCACCATGCTGCTGATGCCGGTGGCCGGCTACCTCACTGGAAAGGTTCAGCCGAAATATCTGATTGCCGGCGGCTTTGCCGTGCTGGCACTGTCAATGTGGCACCTCACCGGCCTCAACGGCGACATCACCTTCAGCTATGCTGTTTGGGCACGCATCTATACCGCGGTTGCGCTGCCATTTCTGTTCATCCCTATTACCACTGCGTCCTACCATGGGTTGTCGGGAGCAGATACCAACCAGGCGGCCGGACTGATTAACGTTGCGCGCAATCTCGGCGGCAGCATCGGTGTCGCCTCGATCCAGACCGTTCTGCAGCAGCGGCAGCAGTTCCATCAGAGCCGGCTGGTCGAAAACACAGTGCCATCCGACATCCACTACCAGGTCGCCGTTCACAAGGCGATCGAGTTTTTGACGAGCTCGGGCGCTTCCGTGGTAGACGCCATGCAACAAGCCAATGCCCTGATCATGACGACCATCATGAAACAGGCGACGTTACTCTCCTATATCGACGCCTTCTGGATTTTGACGGTAGTCTCAATCCTGGCCATTCCCGCGGCCTTCATTTTGCGCCCCACTACGCTCGGCAAACAGCCAATGGCGCATTGATCTGGCTTCGAGCGCCGGTACAGCCGGCCTCGGTCAGGCTTTGCACGGGTTAGCCACCTTTCGGCGTGCTGGAAGGCATGGGCAATTCCTCCGCCAGCGACCGCACCAGGGCTTTCGCAGCGCGCGCGTAAGCCTCATCATTGTCGCCGCGAAAGTCAAACGCCCGCGCGTAAATTGTCTTGCCGGTCATTGCGTCCTTAACATTGACGTGCAAGGCAAGGATCAACGTGCTGACTTTGTATATCCAGCCGACCAGCACGTAATTTGCGCTAAGACGCTTCGCGATGTCGACCTCACAGCCGTTGCAGTTGCGCAGAAAAGTGTTCGCATTTACCGCCTCGACTGCCCGATCAGTCAGGTCCTTGGGTTGCACACGATAAACTTGCCCAGCAGCAATCGCGTCACGAACGAGCGCGGTTAGCCGACCCAGCATGGCGTCGTGGCGATCGGCTGGACCAACCTCCCCCGAGGTATCCTGTATTTCGAATGGCAGAACGACGAGTGTCTTGAGGGCAGCCGGCTCCGCCGCCCTCGATGGCTCAATTGCACGGCTCAGCACAGTCCCCGCCAGGATCGCGACCAGAGCGCGATAGACTAGGGCCGACAGGCGGTCAGTTTTGCGCGGCGTCTCCGGCATGACTAAAAGACCTCTTTGGTTGGGCCTGATCGACCCACTATTGAAGAGCTACGTCTCGGTTCGGCGCCGCTGGTGTTGAGATCTTCGACGGCGTGCTCCGGCTGAGTCAAACTCCCTCGAGCCGCACGACCTGCTTGCCAATGTTCCCGCCCGACAGCATGTTGATGAGGGCTGCGGGAGCCTGCTCAAAGCCTTCGGCGACGGTCTCGCGCCATTTCAGGCGGCCGGTGCGATACCATGCCATAAGCTCGCCCAGCGCCTGATCGCGGCGCGCCAGGTGATTGCCGATTCGGAACCCTTGCAATCTGACGCACCTGTCGAGGATGACGCCCATGTTGCGCAGGTCCTGCCGCTCGCGGCAGTTGTACTGTGAAATCTGACCGCAGACAGGTACCCGCGCGTTAGCGTTAAGGTGGGGCATCACGGCATCGAGGATATCTCCGCCGACATTATCAAAATAGATGTCGACACCTCGCGGAGCGGCATTGGCTAGTGCGGGCCCGATCCCGCCTGCCTTGTAGTCGATGCAGTCGTCGAAACCCAAGTCGGCGACGACGTGGCGGCATTTCTCGGGCCCGCCTGCTATGCCGATGGCGCGGCACCCATTGAGCTTCGCGATCTGGCCGACGGCGCTGCCGACAGCGCCGGCTGCCGCCGAGACAACGACCGTCTCGCCTGCCTTGACATCCGCGATGTCGACGAGGCCGACCATGGCCGTCGCGCCCGACTGGCCGATGAGGCCGAGACTGAGCGAGAGCGGCCTCAAGTCGGACGGCAGCTTTCGCAGTCCGTTGCCGTCGAGGACGACATGCTCGCGCCAGCCGAACTCGCTCTGCACGGCGTCGCCCACCTTGAAATCCGGATGGCGGGTCTCAACCACCACGCCGGCACCGCGCCCGATCATGACGTCGCCAAGTTTGAGGGGATTGGGGTATTGGCCGTGCCCACCGCCCATTTGCCGACGCATGTAAGGATCGATTGAGAGGAAGTGCGTGCGCGCCAGGACCTGTCCGTCGGCGGGCTTCGGCATCGGAGCCTCGACCAGGCGGAAACAGCCTACATCCGGCAAGCCTTCGGGTGGCTTGACGTAGATGAACTCGCGATGTGTTGCCACGGCCAATGCTCCCCAGGCTTTCTTTCGATCGATGCGGACCATCGCACTATGCGAGGGACGTGGGAAGATGCCAGGAGACGCGGCGTTTTGAAGCCAAACAAATGACCGGAGAGCACAGGCGCCAATGCGACCACCATGCGAACTCAATGCCCGGCTAGGTGCGCGAATACTCAGCGGACCGGAGACACCCCGTCCCAGCGGCACCATGTTAAAGCCAACGTGCGGTGTCTGCTATCGTCCGATCACGCTAAACGCCACGTCGGCGGAGCTTAAAAGTGTGCCCGCAAGAGGTTCGCTGATCTCCCGTTGGGTGACCGTCCGCCGGCACTCACCGTCCCCTGCCCATTGGTGATCCGGGATTAATGGGGTATTCGTCCATCCATGACCGCTACCGACGCCGCCGTTGCCGAGTTCCTGAGGGATTTTTGGGGCTCCGGCACACACTTGCTATCGGATGATGCTGACATATTCGATAGCTTTGGGATTGAGGGGGATGACGCCTCCGAGTTCATCGAACGATTTGCAACCAAGTTCAAGATCGATACCAGCAACTATCGTTGGTATTTCCACCATGGCGAGGAAGGGTTCGTCAACGTTGGTGCTTGGCTTTTTAAGCCACCTTATCGGCGAGTAGATCGGATCCCGATCACACCACAAGTTCTCGCCGAAGCTGTTCGGACGAAGCAATGGCCTCTTGAGTACCCGGCACACAAACTTGCGAGTGTGCGTTGGGATATTCGGTTCAATCAGGCTTTGTCGTTTGCAATGCTTGCTCTGTTGCTGGCTGTGATCTGGCAGCGCTTTGGCCGATAACGAGGTCGACGCTTGATCGATCGCCTTCCCGATCAGCAGGCGAGATGCCATCGGCAGCAACACCTCGGTTGTGTCTTGTGCCGTGGCGCGCTCGCCTGAGCGTTCAGGCTCTCCTGTCAGGGGGCAACCCGTCGTCTTTGATCGACGACACCGCGTGCCGATTGAGTAACGGCACCAACAGCCAACATCCTGCGGTAAACAGTGCTCCTACCGCAACCAGCAGCTGAAAGGCCAATGCGTAACCCCACCGCTGCGCCATTTCCTCATAGATCGATCCGCCCAAACCCTGCGACAGGGCGGCGCCGAGATTGGTGAGCGACATGAGCAGTGCAAATGTCGTTCCGGCAGTTTCCGGACGACAGACCCGGGCCGCCAAATCGAGCTGGATGAGCGATCCGATCGCATACACGACGCCGACGGTAATACTGATGATGACGCCGCTCGTGGGGTCGCGATATCCCCAGTAGGCGATCGTGGCCAAGATGCCGGTAACGATCGAGCCGTGGATCAGCCAAGGCAGCGGGATCATCCGACAGACGACACCGTAAACAATACTGCCGGTCAGCAAGCCGATTGCATGCCACGACGTCAGCGACCCGACAAACTGCTCACTGAAATGCAGCGCCTCGGTCGAGTAGTAGTATAGCACCGTGGAGGAGAACGGATTGAAACTCCATAGCAGCAGGAAGGCGCCTATGGCTAGGATCCCAGGCTCGCGAAAGGTCTGCCACATCTCGGCGATTGCATGCGCCGGACCGGTTCTGGTGGGGTCGGCGATCTCGGCCGGCGCGGCCGATTGGCGGCGCTCGCGAACCAGCAGCGCGACGGCAACGAGACTAATACCGCACGCGAGCCCGGCTATACCGAATCCGGCCTGCTGCATGCCCCATTGGCTCAGCGCGCCGCCGGCAACGCCCGTGACGACCATTGCGGCGTACATTGAGGTCCATTGGATGGACTGCAGTCGGCCGGTCATTCCGCACGGCTGACCGGCCGTGATCATCATGGCATCGATCACGACATCAGAAAATGCGATTGCGACCGCACACGGTATCAGCATCACCAACAGCAGCACTGCCCCCTCGGACGTCAGCGGCAGCAGATACAAGAGCAGCAAGCTGATGGACGCCACGGTCGTGGTGAGCAGCAGATAACTGCGGCGTCGCGAACCGGCGAGCGGGACGAAGTCGGTCAACAGTCCATAGACCGGCTTGATGGCCCAGGCGATCGATAGCACGGAGATGAACCATGCCGTCGAGGCGGCTGAATATCCCCAGTTCCGCAACAGTGACTTGATGGGTTGGGACAACAACCCGTCGGTTGGCTCGACGATCCCCTGTACAAAGTAGAGGAGGGCGAACAGCGCCCCCAGTCCGAGCAACGAGGTGCCACGTTTAAAAACGGGCACGGACGGTGATGTCGATTGAGCATGGCCGGCCAAGTGTCAGATCGCCTCTTCATTCGGTTTGGGCGTGTGAACCGCGAATAGGGCGACCCTGCAGATGCCCAAGCGTTGAGACCCATTGTGTTGGCGTATTTCACTGGCGTCGAGCTTGACGGTCGGCCGCAGCCGTCAGTCGCCACGACTATACCTGCAATCCTGTGTAACGGCCATGCGGTGGCAAGGGTGCGATCAACTGCCATGCTCGGTATCGGCGGTCACGACAATTTGTACCCGGCGCGGTTGCTTTCCCGCCGGTGCGGCTCGCGCGGTCCTGGGCATTCCGGTTGGCCAGACAGCTAAAAGCCTATGCGGCGCCGATAAATGGCGCGGGCTGCGGCGCACTTTCGAGCATACTGCCTAGGCTGAGCAGGGCGCAGCGCTTTGCTGCAGACTTGGCATGGCGTTTCACATGTCGTGCCGCACTGCTGCTCAGTTGCGCCGTTGCACGGCCGCTATTTCGTCGCGACGTTCACGCCCTTGAGGCCCTTCGCGTCGATCGCCTGTTGCACCACGCCGGTCTGCTCGGCTTCACCGATGATGCTGCGCGGCAAGCCGCGGCGAGCTGATCCTGTCGCGCCGGGGAAGTCGGTCAATGCGGCCGCAACATTCTCCGCTTGGGATGTCAGGCGCTTGCAGAAGGAAGCTCCATTCTCAGTGCGCAACACTCAAGTGGAGGGGACGTCACTCGTTCGGGAGTGTTGTGTTCATGATTGGCGTCACCACGCCGTTCACATGATATCTGTGGCACAGCAGACAGTCTTGGCGCGCCAAGCCGCTGGTGTGACAGCTCTGGCAGAGATCCTTTTTTACCGGACCGAAGTTCGATACGAAATTTTTCGGATCGCCCTGCTCGTAGCTTTGTAGATAGGGGCGACCTTTTTCTAGGTTATGACAGGTCAGGCAACCGCGCTTGTCCAGCAGGCCGAAATGCGGCTCATGAATGAAGGTCGTGAAGCGTCCCAATTTGCTCTCGACCGAAGGCGGGGAGAAATTGACGACCCGGCCATGGCCGTGGAGATCATCAACGCTGTGGCATTTCGTGCAGGACCCCTGAGCGTCCTTGCCGGTCAGAACATCGAACACGGCCGCCGCCGGGCTTCGATCGGCTTTCGGCGCCTTGGGGCCGGTCAGTAAAAGCCAAGAATAGATGAATTTGTCCTTATGCCCGATCGGACGGTAGAAAATCGCGTAGTCCTGCCGGTACCAGCCGCCGTAGTCTGCCCAGTTCTCCGGATCGACGTCGCTGTCAATGCCGTGTGCTGGCGCAGCGTTTGTTCGAGACACCGCCGCGGTAACTGGGTCCGCGGCGTCGGCCTGCGGCTTCGCGTCGGTGTTGGGGGTGGCATCGGCGGCCGCGGCCCGTTCGGACTTGGCGTTTGCGGTATCAGCTTTCCGAGCCACACCTGCAGGGCGGGTCAATTGCTCAGCGCCCTTGCTCGGAGCGGCGATGCCGCGCAGCTCTTCCTCCGTCGGATTGAGCAGATCATCGGTTTGGTCCACCGCCTTGGCCTGAGGTTGTTCCTCATGGACGAGCGCCTTGTTGCCGGGCTTGGCGTTTGGGGTATCGGTTTTTGCGACGGCGTCAGGCTGAGCTGCTTTCTGGGCTCCCTTGCTCGGAGCGGCGATGCCGCGCAGCTCTTCCTCCGTCGGGTTGAGCAGATCGTCGGTTTGATCCGCCGCCTTGGCTTGCGGGTGTTGCTCAGGGGCTGGCGATTTCTTGTCGGACTTGGCGTTTGCGGCATCGGTTTTTCGCCCCTCTCCGTCAGCCTCGGCGGCTGCAGCCTTGGCTGCGATTGCGCCGGGCGCGCTATTGGGAGGTGTCGGCTGATTTTTCGGAACAAGCCGGCTCGGTTTGGCGATTTTGGCCGCTGCGCCGTCCAATCTCGCTTCCGAGAATGCCGCCATTTCCGTGCCGAGATTGGGTAGCCACTGCTGCTGCGCAGCGATGATAACGTCGCGCGGGATGCTCGCAGTCAGATCGGCAACCAGCGTCGCACTCAGCTTCGAGCCGCCCTCAATTGAGAGATTGGCCAACACATCCGATGCTTTCCCCTTGATCAGCGCATAGAACAGCCGCTTGATCTCCCAGGCCAGGGTCGTCACCGCCTTGATTTGTGCGTCGCTTGCGCCGCTCAGATCCTGGAGGTTGAGGGCGTCCACAGCCTTGATCAGAGCGCGGCCTCGCTGGTTCCGGCCGATCATAACCTTCATGAACGGTGTGAGCTCGGCTTCGGACGCGTCCGGCCATTCGCCGATCGCGGCCTGCTTCTTGTTCAGCGTTTGCAAATCGAGGCCAGGCAGGTTCAGGAAGGCAATGCCCTTCGGGCCGCTGACCCGCTCCTTGCCGACGATCTGCTCGAGGTGGCAGGCGGTACAGGTCTGCTCGAACGGCGCCACGGCCATGATGCGCTTATCTTTGCGGCTGTTGTGGCAGGTCGAACAGGTCGCGGGAATGCGCCTCGCCGGATCCTTTTTCGCCACCTCGGGGAAGTGTTTACCGAAATGGCCGGCATGGTCGTAGATGATCCGTTGGCGGCGCTTGAAGGGATAGTTATCGAAATTCGGGTGATGGCCGTCAAAGCTGTCGAATTTCAAGGCGTGGCAGGACTGGCATTGTTGGTTGGAGATCTTGTTGAGGCTGAAATTGACGCCCTGATGCTCCTGGTGGCAAGTCGCGCAATAAACGCCGTGCGCGACCATGTCGTCGGTCGGGAAGGCAAGGCTTTGCGCACGGGCCGATTGCGGCACGGGCCTGCCAGCGGCGAGTTTGGCTAGCCGCTTGGTGCTCTGATCCAGCACCTCGGCCAAAGCACCGTGGGCATAGAAGGCGGTATCCGGCATTCGGTGGCAGCCGAGACAGGCCTTGCTGTCGGCGAGCGGGTCGCCGGCGCCGAGACGGTGAAGCCAGCTCAACTTGCTGCTGCCGCTGTTGGCGTGGCAGGCACTGCAATTTTCGATGGCGCCGTGAGCGCTTGTCAGCGGGCCCGGCATTAACAGCTGCAGGAACTGCGAATCCTTGGAGGCAAACAAGGTGGCACCCAGGCAGATCATGGTCACGAGTGCCAGCAGTACCGCCAGGCGATCGCGCCCGGCGCCTGGGGGCCTGGGTCGCCTGGCCTTCGGCGGCGGCCGAGCCGATCTGGTCCATACCGGCCGCCGCATTACCGGGCTCCCGCTGAAAAGGCATAGACCACGACGACGTGCAGCACGGTCAGCACCGTCAACGCATAGGTGACCGGCACATGCACGAACAGCCAGCCCTTGGTGAGCCCAAGATAGACCCTGGCAAAATCGAGCCGGTCCTTCTCAACCACCAGGTCCTTGATGGCGGCAAGCTTCGCCTGGCTGCGCTGGTCGACGTAGCGTGACAGATTGTCGATCTCCTCGGTCAGACGCCTGAGCGGGCGCTGCGAGCCGATGAGATGCGCGGCGAAATTCCGCTGCCCCTGGAAAAAGTCCTTGAGGTGTGTGGTGTAGAGGTCCGTGATCCAGGCATCGTAGGGCGGCGCCGGCAACACCATGGCGGCCGCGGCCGGATCGGACCTGGCGACCACGGCGTGCACATCGCGCGCCATCTCGGCGCGACGCACGGGGATGCGATCGTAGCCAATGCGCTGGTCGATCGCGTGCTTGGCCGTCAGCGACCAGGCGAGATAAGTGCCGAAGATCCCGCTCAGTGTCACCAGCACGAAGCCAGCCCAGAGCGCCCATTCGAAGCCGGTGTCAGGCAGAGAAAAATCCGAATGCGAGATGAAGGCCGCGATCAGCAGATAGCCGACAAAAATATGGATCTTGCGCCAGCGCGCGGCGGATTTCGGCGACAGGCTAGCGGACTTGATGGCGAGGTGGAAGGAGAGCTGCACGCTCATGCCGCCGGCCAGCACCCAGCCGTCGAGATAGCGCGGATCGCGGAGCCCGTTGCCATAGATCCACACCAGCCAGAACAGCCCGCCGGACATTGCCGCGATCAGAAGGCCCTGGGCTGCGCGGCCGGCGAGATATCTCACCCAGCCCGAACCGCTTGCGCCGATCGAGGTGTCAGACGTGCGCCGCACCGCCGATCTCACGGCGGCCCCCCAAAATCGCCCATTGCGGTGGTCGTCCCCCCTCAAGCATTCAGGTTGCTGTGTTGCCAGCCGGCCAGGATCAATTGACCGTGCTGGCCTCTCTCGGCGTGCCCTTGAGCTTGTCTGGTCCAGGAATCAGGCTGTCGAGCCCGGTCAGTGTGCTGCCGTCGTACTTCTCGGTGATGCTGGTGAGTAGCTTGGAGACGCCGTCCGCGGCGGCCGTCAGGAAGGCTTCATTGTTCAGCTTCAGTCCGGCCGAATAGGCAAACTCGACCATCTTGGCGATTTCCGGCACGTTCGGCACCGCTTTCGCGGCCGCGGCAAGCTGCTTGCGCACCCGGTTGACGCGCTTGGCCATTTCGAAGGCATAACGCCTTCGCACGGTCGCATGGGCGACCGCGCGGATGCCGGTCTCGAGTTCGACGCCGAGACCGACGAGATAGAGCATTCGTCTGCGTGCGGCGCTTGCCGGTACGTTTTGCTTGCCCTTGGAGTGCCAGGTGTTGTGCCGCACCTCGCCCTGCGACCAGGATACTAATTCGAAGGCACTGCCGGCGGGATGGCCGCCTTTATTGACAAGATCCTCTTGCGGCACGACATGGCAGCCATAGCAGTTCTTGGCCAGGCGGTAGAGCGAGGACGGCCTGATCATTCCCTTTGCATCGGCGAGCTTTAAGCGCGCCTCCGCCTCGGCCTTGGTCTCGGTCTTCTCGGTCTTGCCGCTGTATTGACTGTGGACCTTGACCCAGTCCTCACCGGCGCTGTGGCAAGATTCGCAGGAGATGCCGGCAATCGTCTGCTTTCTGTTGTCTTTCTGCTGCACGGTATAGTGGCAGGTCAGGCACAGGCTCTCGGATCTGATGCGCTGAACGCCCATTTTTTCCGCGATCTCGTTGGCTTCTTTCCGGCGTGGCATCTCGCCAAAGGTCTTGAAATGATGTGTACCCTTCCAGGCCTCGGCCTCCTGCTTGTGACATTCGCCGCAGGCGTTGGGACCGACGATCTTGGCCGGATCGGACGCAACTGCGCTGTCCGCGGCAAAGCCGAACATCATTAGCACGCCGTAGAGACAAATGACGCGACAGCGGAGCGGGGCCCGGTGCCCGAATCCGACCGACCGAAAGCTATGCGCTCTGAGAACGATAATGACTTCTCATCCTTGCTTCAGCTATCCCATGCGCCTCGATCGGCCGTTGCCGCCGATGGCGCGGCCGCGCGACCGCGAGCTCGCCCATCTGCCGGCTCCTGACGGCAAGCCATCCCATGGCGCGCGTCAGCACGCCGTCCGCGACGGTGTGGTCATGGGTCGGCAGGAACGGATCCGCATAGCAGACCGCCCCCACCTGCGCCGCGATCCATTTGATGGCATCGACCATGCCCGGCGCGCCGCAGGCGTGGAGGACATCGGTTGCCAGCAGGCGCGGCAGATAGTCGGTCGGCCGGCCGAGCTTGACGGCACTGGTCAGGGTCTGCGGTGTGCTGCAGACGGGCACGACCAAGACATTGGGGAAGTGGGCCAGCCGCGCGAGCGCCGTGCACATATAGAGCGCCTCGATGCTGCGGCCGCCGGCGATGATCATCATCCTGCGCTCCGGGTTCTCGCGCAGCGCGGCGACGGCGATCGACCAGATCGGGGCAAAGCCAGTGTTGGTGGCGACGAGAATGAGCCGGCTTTGCTGATTGGGCCGGAAATAGGCCGACCCGTAGGGCCCGGTCAGCGTCACCCGATGGCCCTGCTTGATGCGCTTAGCAAGCGAGGAGGTGACACGCCCATCCGGCATGCGCCGGATGTGAAACCAGACCGAGCGGCCGTTTGAATGCCCGCCCAGAGGATGCGTGATGCTGAAGGGACGGCTCGGATAGCCGTTGAAATGCACCTGAGCATATTGGCCGGCATGATAGGGGAGTGCGCGGTCCGTCCTGATGCCAACCTCCATCACCTCGGGCGACAGGGCGCGCAATGAGCTCAGCACGCCTTCAACAGTGCGCACATCCGAAGGTTGACGCCTCTCGATCACCGCATCGCCGACGATCCGACACTGGCAGGCATGCACGATGCCCGGCTCGGAGCCTTTGCCGCCCCGCATTTCGCCCGACACCAGCCGCACGCAGCAGGTGCCGCAGTGGCCACCACGGCAGTCATAGGGCAGCTCGATGCCGTTGTTCAGGGCCGCGTCCAGCAGCAACTCGCCGCGGCGCGCCACAAAGCTCTGGCCATTGATCATAATCTGGTGACGTCTTGCCATGGTCCGATCCCGGAAGGCTGCAAGTTCCCATCGACAGCTGGTGCGGACGGCCGCTACCGCTGCGGCTTTCCGGGCATGCTCACCAAACCAAGCGTTCTGAACGTGCAGCACCCACCCTCGGACACCCCGGGTTTGCAAGCTGTGGCGGCGAATTTGGTTCCGGATCGATTGCGATCATGTGTCCGGCCTTGTGTTGCGGCAGACTTGCGTCGCAGGGTTAAGATGGGCTTTCGATCGGTCCCAAACATGTGTGGTCATACCATGGCAACCCCACGAAAAGAGTGAGGCAATGTGAGAGGGTATGGCTGCCGCGCGTTGCAAACCTTCTGTGTGAGTGAAAGTCAGCAAACGAGCATTTGTCTCAAATCGCTCGTTGCGCCGCCTGATTGCATTGGAGCTCGTCCTACGATTGGGGCTTTTACGCGAACCCTGACACGGTGGCGCTGAAGCGGGTTGGCACGCGGCCGCATGGGCGGCTGGCAAACCAAGATACGTACGAGTTAGCAACAAAAGCATAACGTATAAAGATGATATGTGTTCGCGCCGATTAGGCTCAAAACGAACATGGTCGTTAGAAAAAATCCACTCAATCGTCAAACTTTGATCGTTATCTTGTGGTGATCTGGCGGCGGTCGGGGAGGGCATCGGGGGATATCGCGGTGCTCCGGAGTAGGTGCTTGCCCAAAAAAAGGGTCCTCGTGTCCGGTCCGCCCACACCTTGCACTATACCGGCCTAGAGTTGCTCAGCGCGCCGGCCGCTCCCACGCGCTGAATTTCAACGCACTGTGAAAAACAGGCGGCTGAGCCGTGCGGCTCAGCTGCAAGGAGGAGCTATGCAATTTTTCCATCTCATCGGGCACAGCCACTGACGTGGCGAGCATGGCGGCCAGCCGCGTCGGCATGATGACGCGGGGGTCGGCAACGACGAACCTGTCGACGAATTCCGCGCGGCAGTCGCGCGCCGTTTTCGCGCGGGCAAAACCAATCGGAATGCCGCCCTGACAGCCATTGGGGGAAGAGGGTAATGCGTAATGCGATGCTTATCTGCGCTGCCGCAAGCGCGATACTGAGCCACACATTATTATTAAGCCAGACTGCAGCTGCCGCATCCGGCGAGGCTGGGCAGACCCAAAACCTCGACCGCCAGCGCGGATTGAGACTGGCCCAGAATACAGCCGCTGAGGCAAAGCGCTCTACCGCGACCGGCGGCGAGCAGAAGCTGCCTGCGGAGGCAGAGGCGGCCGGGCATGGGGAGGTCTCTGTACTCGCTGCCGCTGCGAAAGCCGAGAAGGGCAAAGAAGCTCCGATCCCCGCAGTCGACGAGGAGACACTGTCGCTTTATCCGACCGCGGCGCAATGCGGCCAATGCCATAAGCAAATCTACGAGGAATGGTCATCGTCGCAGCATGCCTATGCGTCGATTTCGCCGATGTTCCACGCCTTTGAGCAAAAGTTTCAGGAGCTGACCCAAGGTACGGTCGGCACCTTTTGCGTGCGCTGCCATCAGCAGGTTGGCACTCAGCTCGGTGAAAATCGCGAAACGCCGCTTTGGGCGATGAGTGAGATCTCGCGCGAGGGCGTGACCTGCATCACCTGCCACCGGGTTAAGGAGCAGTTCGGCAAGGTCAACGGCGAGCGCCGGGTCGAGCCGGGCAAGATCTTCGAGCCGGTCTACGGCACCGGCGAAAAGAGCGTGCTCAAAGACATCATCGCCAACAAGGAGACCTACTCCGTCAAAACCGGCAAAGACGGACGAGGCGTTGACATCCATAACGGCATGATGACCAACCCGCAGCTGTCGCAGTCGGAGTTCTGCGTCAGCTGCCATCAGGTTGCCGTCAACCTCGGAATCAAGTTGGAGATCGTCTGGGATCAGTATCGCGACAGCCCGGCACGCCAAGCTGGCGTCAGCTGCCAGGACTGCCACATGGGCAAGGTCCCCGGAAAGCCCGCCGGCTATGCGACCGCGCCCTCCGCCGTGGTCGGCGGCAAGGACATCAATCCGGGACGCAAGCATGCCAATCATCGTTTCATTGGCCCGGGCTATTCCATCGCCCACCCCGGCATCTTTCCGCACAACACCAAAGCCAAGCCCTTCAGCATCAAGGACTGGCTTGAGTTCGACTGGCGCGCCGGCTGGGGGACCACCCAGTTCGAAGACAAGGTCGCAAGCGGCAAGCTCAAGGTCGCCTTTCCCAAGCGCTGGGCCGATGGGCTCGACCGTGAAGATGCTCGGCAGATCCTCGAGGAGAATCTGGCGAAGCTCGACGAGCGCTACCAGCTCAGGCGGCAGGTCATGGAGAATGGCACCAAGGTCGACGGCCCCTATATCGAGGGTGAGCCGAAGGTCGGCAACACCCTGGCGTTCGCCTACAACATTAAGAACCTCAATACCGGGCACAACCTGCCGTCCGGCTCGCTCGGCGCGCAGCCGCAGCTCTGGGTAAACGTTGCCCTGGTCGATCCCGACGGCAAGAACGTCTGGGAGTCGGGCTACGTCGACAGCAATGGCGATATGGCCGATCTGCACAGCCTGGAAGTGGCGGCTGGTAGGATCAAGATCGACCAACAGCTGGTGAATTTCCAGACCAAGTTTCTGACCACCAACGTCAAGGGCACGGATCGCGAAATGTACCTGCCCGTGAACTTCGACATCGACCCGCTGCCGCATTTGCGACCGCCACAGATCCCGACCACCGTTCTCAACCATCCGCCGCTGGTGCGCATGGAGAACCACTCGCTGTCGCCGCTAGCTGAGAGGCAGGCCAAGTACCAGGTGCCGGGTAACCTGATCCAGAAGCCTGGCAAGTACCGCCTCGCCTTCCGCATGCGGAGCCGAGCCGAGCCGATCTACTTCATGCGCTTCGTCGGCTCGGCCAAGGAAATGGAGCGGCGTATGAACGAGCGGATGCTGAGCTTCAACGCCCGTACGGTTGAGCTCGAAGTGAAACCTTAAGGACCGCGAAGCCCCGGGTTCGGATTGAGGGCCCGCAACGGCTCACCCAACCTGCCGCGCAGGCCTAAGTTATTTGTGGAGCGTACGCGTGATTTGTAACGCAAATGCCAACCTTTGGTATCGTGCTGGCACAACGACCGCGACTCTTGTGCTGGTAGCCGGCGGTTATCTTGCTATCTCCGGCACGACCGCAACACCGGCAGCAGGCCAAAGCAGCGGCGAACCGGGCAAGGAGAGTTGGTCGGCGCAAGTGTGGCCCGCTGCACCAGCAGCTCCCGCCGAAGACCGAGCCGCCGCGCAGTACCTAGGCGCCAAGTCCAACAAGGGGGCTGCCGACAACACCGCAGATGCCCGCAGCAACGCCGACGGCAAGGACGACCTTTTCCGACCCGGCCCGCAATATGATAAGAACTACGATGCCAATGCGCAGGTCGATGTCTACGGCGCGAAGAGCGCGGTTGAGCCCCCGCGCCCGCCTGTTGAGCTAGGTCGCCAGCAATACACCTCCGGCTTATACGACGAGAGCAGCACCCTCTTCGGCAACTTGAATCCGCTGCTCCCGGGTCTCGCCATCTACGGCGACTGGCGGACGGCGATCGCCTACAACAGCAACAACGGCAAGGATATTGCCCAAATCGCGACCAGGCTGAACCTCGACGTCGACTTGAAGATCACCGGCACCGAACGAATCCACGCCTTCTTCACACCGATTCAGAAAAACAATCAATTCACCCGCTTCGAGTTCGGCGGCGGTGACGGTGACAAGAAGTTCACCGATGAGTTCGATCCCAACCCGCAGACCTTGTTCTTCGAGGGTGACCTCGGCTCCCTCTATTCCGGGTTCTCCGGTAGCCCAGCCAGTTTCGACGTGCCGTTTACGGTCGGTCTATTCCCGCTGTTCTTGCAGAACGGGATCTGGGCCAACGATGCGGTTCTCGGCGGGGCGGTGAGCCTCACCGCCAAAAATTCAAAGAAGCTGGGCCTCGCTAATTACGACGTTACCTTCTTCGCCGCCTTCGACAATGTTGACAATGTCGGCATTCTCGGACCGAACAAGCACAACGCCAATCTCTATGGCGTAACCACCTTCATTGACGCCTTCGGCGGCTATATCGAAGCGGGTTACGGTTTGTTGCAGGGTGTCGACGATCCGGTCATGCGATTTGAAACCTCGGCCCCGCTTCGGGGGGTGGATGGCCAACTGACGCACTTCGTGACCGCTGCCTACACCAGGCGCTATGCCAATACCTTGTCGAACTCGACCCGGGTGTTTGCGAACTTTGGCAACGGCGAGAACGACGAAGGCGTTGCCATCATTTCGGAGAACAGCCTGATCTCGGGCTTGCCGAGCACATTGCTTCCCTACGCCAACTTCTTCGTCGGCTTCAAAAATCCGCAACCCCTGGTCGATGGCAACGGCGCGGGCATCCTGAAAAACGTCGGTATCAACTTCGAGACCGACGCTTTGACCGGTTACCCGAAACTCAACGATACCGGCTCGAACGCTTATGGTGGCGCAATCGGCTTGCAGTATCTCTTCAATCTGGATCAGCAGCTCGTGTTTGAGCTGGCTACCGTGCAGCCGTTCGGTGATCCGATTTTCGGCATCGGCGCGGCAAGACCCCAGTACGCCTTCGGCGTTCGCTACCAGATCCCGATCGATCGGGCGTGGCTGTTCCGCGCCGATGCTACCTATCAGATCGTCGAAGGCTCCGACAAAGATACCTTCGGTTTCCGAGCCGAGATCCGAAGGAAGTTTTGACCGATCGCGCATGAGGCTTCTGGGTTGAGACCGGGACACCGTTCGGCCGCGGTTGGCAGGGCCATCTCGGGCTGCTCCTGGCAAATTTTCGAGCGAGATAGAGGATGCGGCCACGCCTGCCGATCGCCTGCGGCCAGCTCGATGCGAACGTCATTGACGCTCATTTGCGCTATGGCCGGCCGCCGGTGGCCGCGGAATAAGTCTGCACGCATCTTCTGAGCATCATGGCGCGTCTGGCGGTGCGAGCGCCGGCTGGTCGTGAGCCGGCCAATTGCGTGGCTCGTCCGGCGCGGCGGCAAGCGTCTAACCGCTAGCCAATCTGCGGCCGTTCCGACCCTCTGACTTCGCCATCGTCGCAACGGATCTCGGCGTGTCGCAGATTTCCCGAACGGTCGGCAGATTGCGAGCCGTTGGCCGGGATCGAGGTTGTCAGATGTTGATCTACAACCAAGTTCGGCGGCCGACACACACCGTGTGCTGCACATCACTCTTGAAATGATGGTTACGTTTATAACTTCAGTCCAAGCTTGCTAGCGGCAGCGACGGCCATCTGTCCGGGGGGATATTGCGATGCTCCGCTTCGTAATCTTGCTATTGGTCCTGGGCTGGGCGTCGACCGCAACCACCACCGCCCACGCGCAAAAGCGGATTGCGCTCCTAATTGGCAATCAGAATTATAGCACCAAGGTCGGACCGCTCAAGAACCCGCATAGCGATGTCGCAATCGTCGGTGCCGCGCTTAAGTCGCTCGGTTTTCAGGTTGCGATAAAAACGGACCTTGACTACAGGTCGCTCGATGCGGAGATCAAGCGGCATATCGCGGCGGTGCGTCGCGGGGGACCGGGCACTATCAGTTTCTTCTATTACTCCGGACATGGTGCGGCGGATCCGGACACAAAGATAAATTTTCTGATCCCGGTTGACGTCGAGAATGCAGATGATGCGGAGCTGTGGACCTATTCCCTGAATCTCAACGGCATCGTCGAAGGGCTGCGGGAGCAGGCACCAGCTGCAACGCACTACGTCGTGTTTGACGCTTGTCGCAGTGAACTCAATCTGACGCGCAAGGGAGAGAAAGCGCTCGCCGGCAAAGGCTTTGTGCCGATGAGCTATACTCCCGGTGTGTTGGTAGCCTACGCCACCGCCCCGGGAAGGACTGCTTCAGACGTTGGCAATGGCGCCGGGCCCTATGCCAGGGCCTTGGCTGAAGAACTGCTCAGACCTGGCGTCGAAGCCATGACCATGTTCAGAAATGTGGCGCTCCGGGTCCACCGCGAGATCGATCAGGATCCGTGGATGTCGTCGTCCACGTTGCCGGAGATGTACTTCGCGGACGATGCCACGCCGAACAAGCCGGCGTCGACACCCCCGGTCAAGCAAGCTCCCTCCAGCGAACTCGAGCGCGCCTGGGACGTGATCAAAGAGTCCACCGACGTGCGCGATTTTGAAGCGTTCCGCCGCCAGTATGGCAAGGCCAACGCCTTTTACGACCTGCAGGCCGAAAGGCGGATTGCAGAACTAAAGAAAGCCGCTGCCGAAGCAAGAGCCCGCGCAGAGGATGAGGCCAGGCGCCGGAAAGAGGAGAATGCCGCCGCGGAAAAGCGGGCTGCCGAAGAAGCCAAGCGGCAAGCCGAAGCGGCTGCGGCCAGGAAAAAAGCGGAGATAGAGGCCGAGGCGGCCAAGGCGCAAGCGGACGCCGCGACTAAGCATAAGGCGGAGATCAATGCCAAAACGCAGGCGATGCTTACCGAGGCGGAAGGCGTGTGGGCTACGGTGAAGGACACGACCGAACAGTCTGTCCTTGAAGCGTATATTAAGCAGTACGGTACAACCTTTTACGGCTCGCTCGCGCGTGCGCGGATCGCGGGACTAAAAAAGGCGGCCGCCGAGCAAGCTGAGGCCGAGGCTAAGCGGCAGCGAGAGGAAAGCGTCGCCGCCCAAAAGAGGGCCGCCGAAGAGGCAAAGCAGCTTGCAGAAGCCACGGCTGCCAATAAAAAAGCAGAGAAGGAGGCTGCAGCCGTACAAGACTGCAACCAAAAGGAGGACAACGAACGAAGGATCCGCGGATGTGCGGAGCTCATTCGCCAATACCCCCAAAATGCGGTTGCCTACAACAACCGTGGCATCGCCTACAGCCACAAAAAGGAATACACGCTGGCACTTTCTGACTACACCAAAGCGCTCGAAATCGATCCCAATCGGGCCGGGACACATCACAACCGCGGCCTCGCATACCTAGCCACAAATCAACGCGACCGAGCGAGTGCCGAGTTCAAGGCGGCCTTGAAAGTCGACCCGTCGATGCAAGCGAGCAAAGATCTCCTGGAACGCATCGAGCGGTCGCAACTCAACGGTGGGGTAACATTCGCATTCACAAACGCCACCGATGCCAAAATACATCTGAAATTTTTTGCTCAGCAGAGCGAATGGGTGTGGCCAAACGCCAAAGAAGTGTTCGTGCTCAACGAGCATGCAGATCATTCGGTTCGGCTCGATTGCAAAATCGGTGGTCAGATTTGCTTTGGAGCGAACTCGCCTGGGCGTTCTGACGATCGTTGGTGGGGCGTCGGCCTTGACGGCAAAAAGGCCTGTACCAAATGCTGTCTCATGTGCGGCCGGCGGCAAGACAATACGCGCAGCGCCTGGACACTCACCGACGGCGCCAGCCACGCAAAGTGACGGCGCATCCGGCACCGGCGGCAGCGGCCGTTTGTGATAGTAGGTCGTTGGCTTTACCGTCCAAGATTGCGTGCCGCACCGGGAGGCTCTCGGCGGCAAGGGCGATGGTGGCGAATGTGTCGGTCCAGTCATGACCGCGCGGGAATGAACCGTCACCTTGCCGTCGCGAACGTGGAGTTGGGCGCGGTAGCCGTCCACCTCGATCTCATGGATCCAGTTGTCCCCCTGGGGCGGCCTGGCCCGTTCGGCGGGATGGCACCGAGCGATGAAGCCAGGGTATGCGGCAGGTCCCGATCGCTTGCCGTGGCGGTTAGCCGTAACGCGACTGTGCCGGGTTTGCGCGACCGGGCCATGCGCGCGCTTACCGGTTCAAAAGCCATACGATGATGCTCAGCACGACGCTGATCAGCAGCGATGTTGCGATCGGAATATAAAGATGGAAGTTGTGGCGCTCGATTACGATGTCGCCAGGCAGACGGCCGAGCCCGATCCGGGCGATCAATGGCCAGGCTAGGCCAGCCACCACAAGGACAAGGCCAACGATGACGAGAAGCTTGGGTATCGACATGTGCTGGTAACGCCCGAACGCAACGTGCCCCTATCCTCCAGGAACTCCGTTGAACCAGCAAGCGGTCAGCTGGCGACGGGAAGTGATCGTCCTGCACCGTCTAAGGCTGCACTAGATGCTCCACGGGTTTGACGGCCGGCAGTCACTCGGCCTCGCGCGTGGGCCCTCCGATTGACGTCAGGCGAGGTTCTCGGCCAAGCCTCCACTATAAACTCCAAGCTCCAACGGTGCAGCCAACCAACCATGTCCACCCAGACGCCACCAGCCGACCGGCTGGATGCCACGTGCCCTCCAAGCGGGCAGCGGCTTTTGGTGGTTGAGCGGTTCATCTGCGCCTACCGCGGCGGCGATCGTGCTGGCCGGGGGCGACCGAGGAACTTGCGGATGGCGACCTTCAGTGAAAATTGACTATCACAGTAGTCGTGCCAAGGCTTGCTTTTTGCAAGCAAGGCAGGAACCGTTGCGATCGTAAAGCGCTGGGGATCAAGGCCAGCGCGCACCTGCTTCCAATGCAGCGGCATCGACACCGGCGCGCCCGGCCGCAGCCGTGGCGAGAGTGGCGCTACCGCCGTGGACATCCTGTCATTACGCAGATAGTCAAGGAAGATCTTACCGGCACGCAGCTTCTTTGACATGTTGATCAAATACTTTTGCGGACTGTCGTCTGCCATGGCCGAGCAGACGGCCTGGGCAAAGGCCTTCGCCTCTTCCCAGCCGAGCTCGTCCCGGGCCATGACAATGAGCGGCGCGACGACGTGCAGGCCCTTGCCGCCTGTGGTCTTGCAAAAGGCCGTAAGACCGAGCACCTCAAGCCGTTCCTTCATCTCCTTGGCCGCGGCGATAACCCTGTCGAACGCCACGTCCGGCGCAGGATCGAGGTCGAACACGAGCCGCCCCGGAATGGCAGGCTGTGCTGGCTGATTATTCCATGGGTGATACTCGACAGCCGCGATCTGCGCGGCGGCAATCAGCCCTTCGACGCGATCGATCTGGATATATGGTTTGCGGTCTCCTTCGACCTTTGCCACCGAAAGCAGGTTTGACATCCCCTTCATTTCGTGGCGCTGGAAGAACCGCTCGCCATTGATGCCCTCCGGTGCGCGTATGATCGAGCAGGGCCGCCCCTTTAGATGTTCCAACATCCAGGGCCCAATCTTTTCGAAATACTTGGCGAGGTCGAGCTTCGTATAGCTGTCGGGCGCGGGCCACAGTGGCTTGTCGGGCTTGGAGATGACCACGCCCAACACGACAGCGCTGCCGCCGGCAACGCGGCTGCCGCGAGGTTTCGGCAACGTTGCTTCGTTCACGCGGGCGGGCTGCTCTGCGCGCACTTCAGTTGCCGGCTTGTCCGCGCGAAGCGCCTTGAAGGTTGCTTGGCGCGCATTGCCCTCGCCGGTCCAGCCGGCGAACTCGATCTCGGCAACCAGCTTCGGCTCGACCCAGGTCCAGTCCTTGCCCTTGCGCGGCGCGCGCTTGCCGCCAAATGGACTTCGATCGCTTTTGAGACCGTTAAGCTTGTTGAGAAGGCCGGCAGAATTGCGCGCGTTGAAGCCCGTGCCGACCTTTCCCGTGTGCACGAGAAGATCGCCGCGATAGACCCCGACGATCAACGCGCGCAGATGGCTCTGGTCGCCGCTCCAGCCGCCGATCACCACTTCCTGCCCACCGCGACACTTTGATTTGTGCCAGCTCTCGCTCCGACCGGATTCGTACCGCGCTTTGGCACGTTTAGAAATGATGCCTTCCAAATTAAGATTGCAGGCGGACTTGAGCACGGCATCGCCAGGCTCCGACAGGTGATCAACATATTTGATGTGACCCGAATGCGCAGCCTGGCGCGCGACTATCCTCTTGAGCCGCGCCTTGCGATCGGTGAGTGGCAGGGCACGCAGATCCGCGCCGTCCTCGAACAAGAGATCGAATACGAAATAAATGAGATCGCGCGACCGCCCTTCCGACAGCACCGCCTGCAATGCCGCGAAATCCGGCGTGCCGTTGTGATCGATCGCTACCACCTCGCCGTCCATCATGCAGTCCGGAAGACCACGCGCCGCGTCGGCAATGGCAGCGAGCTTGTCCGTCCAGTCAAGGCCCTTGCGCGTGCGTAACACGACTTCCCCGCCTTCGACCCGCAGCTGCATGCGGTAGCCGTCGAGCTTGATCTCGTGGACCCAATCCTCGCCGACAGGTGGCCTGCCTACCCGTCTGCAGAGCTGTGGCGGGACAAAGCGCGGCATTGAACCAACGCTACTCTTCGGGCGGCGCGCCGGCGCCGCCGGCTTTTGCGTCAGCGCGGCAGCACGCGCAAGCAGGGCTGCCGGTCGGGCACGCGTCACATGATCCTTGTCCCGGTTTGAGTGCCAGATTGCGTTTGCTTTGAAGCTGTGTTTCTTGGCCAGCATGAACGGCTTGGGGTTGCGACCCTTGCCGGCCGCAATCTCATCCATGCGCCGGTCTGAGGCGACCGAACGGTCCTGCGCGAGAATACTTTCCCCGCCGCCGTCTTGTTGGTAGCCGTCATGGCGCTTGATCAGCAGCCAGTTCGTGCGATTGCCGCGCTCGCGGTCATGGCGCAGGCGCACCAGCACCCAGCTGCCTTGCAGTTTCTCGCCAACAAGTGTGAAACGCAGCTCGCCCTTAGACAGCGCTTTGGCGGCGTCACCATCGGTCGCCCAGTACCCGCGGTCCCACAGCATGACAGTGCCGCCGCCGTACTCGCCCTTGGGAATCGTGCCTTCGAAGTCACCATAATCAAGCGGGTGATCCTCGGTTTCGACGGCAAGCCGCCGGTCCTTGGGGTCGAGTGACGGTCCCTTGGTCACCGCCCATGACTTGAACACACCGTCGACCTCCAGCCGCAAGTCGTAGTGCAGCCGCTTCGCGGCATGCTTCTGGATGACAAAGCGCGGGTATTCGGCCGGCGCGACTTTCGCGTCGCCGCTAGGCTCTCCCGTCTTCTTGAAATCGCGCTTCGTCCAGTAGTGGGAAAGTTTGCTGCGTGCCATGGTTCATCGGCTCCTCCTCACCAACGGCGCGTCATCATCCCGCGTTCCAAGCAACTGCAATAAACCGGGACAAACGGTCGGTTTAGTCGCCTACGAACCTAGATACTTGTCGCCGAACTGAACCCAGACATTCGGGTCGGTTTAGTTAAGCTTGCAGGCCCAGTCGTGGAGCTCGGTGTATCCGAAGTCGCGAACCGGCTGCTCTCGGGCTATCCTCGCCGGTGAGCGCAACTAAGTATGAATTGTACTACAGTTCGCCGATCGCATTCACCTGCATGGGCCGTGTTGAATTCAAACGGTCCCACGATAACTATCACAGCATGGCAACGAAAATGCGCGCCTCGTGGTATTCGGCAGATCGTCCCGCTGGAAATCAACTCATGATCCATCACGTATCCCTTGGCACCACGACCTTGGGCAAGCCAAGGCGTTCTAGGATCCCCTAATGGAGCGCCTGGGACTGCGATGCATCAAGCAATCGGACCGTATCGTGGCCTATGGCCTCACCGAAGTAGTATTTAGCCTCGAACGACCGCTTGACTGTAGGCCGGCTAAACCCGGTAACGGGGTGCATGTGGCCTTTCATGCGGGACATCGCGATACGGTCGACGCATGCTATAGAGCGGGACTGAACAATGGTGGGACGGATGATGGTCCACCCGGTGTCCGCGCAAGTACGACGCGCATTATTACGCGGCATTTTTGCGTGATCCGGACGGTAACAAGATCGAGATTGTGACGTTCGCCGCATAGTCGCAGCTTTTAGTTTTGGCGCCATGGTTTGAATCCCAAAAAAAAATCCTACCAACGCGCGCTTGCCGTAAGTATTGTTTGGACGCATCGCTGCGTCCGATGGTCAAACCTGTTGCCAGTGATGCCGCCGTCTTCTGAGGATACTCAAGCGCGTTGGTGGCAAGCTCCTGCTTCGCACCAGCGTGGCGGCCTATGTCGGGGCATGGAAACCGCGACCGGCTGGCTGTCGCGTTCGCGGCATGGCAGAGGGGGCAATGACGGGTCCCATCGCGTTCTGGTGGTCGGTTACCTTGGTTTGAGCCTTCGTATCCTGGACGATCCTTGATATAGCGTCCAATCAATGCGCGCTGGAGCGGCAAGCTCATCCAGATGCTCGTCAACGTCCTCGTCCAAGCCAGCCGCGAATAGGCATCCGTCGTCCAGCAGAACCACCATTCGGTGATCGACGAGAAAGCAAGGGTCGCGTTCCGCCACTTCAGGCGGCCATTGCAGAGGCTGTACAGGCGCTGGTTGAAGGGTCGAGCGAAGCGCCGTCTTGATATCGCGGCTGATGGTCCCGGAGCACCCGAACCTTCCTCCGTGAATACACAGCTCCGTGAGACCCACCGTGAGCGCGAAGCTTGACACCGCGTCAGCCTCACGTTGCCAGTCCGCGCCCGAGGATCCCCAATCGTGGGTTACGACGACCGGTGGGTCATCTTGTTCGAGATCCTCGATCCGAATGCCCCAGATCGCACAGGATTGGTTCTCCGTGTAGATCACGACTACCCCGTGCTCCATCTCAAGCTGGTCAGGAGGATTGAGACGGTTCTGGGTTGACGTGAGCTCCGGCAACCGCCCGACCGTTGCGTACCAACTGGCCAAGGCCGCCGGGAGAGAGGGGCCGGCAACACCCTTCGTCACGATTGGCATCAAACGTCGACCGAGTTCGATCTGCTCGGGGGAATAGCCCCAGGATCTACGCGCGGATCGTGAGAACGTGTCGGCCAGGGCGGTTAGTACCGACAGCCGCTCTTCTTGATCGCGCAGCGCCCTGGTAAGCTTCGAAAGCGTCATAGATCACCTTCTGGCCAGCGAATTGCAGCTACCGTATCGCGATCGTTCAATTGGCGACGGCGGATAGGCATCTGCAGCCGATGCCGTTCCTACACTGCGTCTAGGAAGCGTCGTTTCCCGTTCAGAAAAAAATATGCGGCTTGTAGAAGGCGAGCGGCCATGCCTGCACGGTGCAAGGCAAACCGTCAACCGGGCAATTGTCGTCAGAGAGCAAGACGACAACAAGCAACGCCAGAATCATGAGCGCAATGACTGTGGCGCGTCCCAACCTCGATGCTGTTGGCCCGAAACTGATCTCGGCTTCATCAGTCACTATCAAGACCTCGCGCAGGGTCCGCGACGGCACGTTAAACTGTTTCGCGGTCGCGGGTCAAAGCCCGGGCTCGCGTGGTGCCGGCTCGTTCAGCGTCCACCCACGGGGCCGATGATCAGGCTGCGCGTCTATCCGCAATTCCGAGAGCGGGCGCCACCGGATCCTAACCTGGATCAAACGCGGACCGAACGCACCGAGACATCAGCAAGCTCTAAGCTGGTGGATAGGTCCCGACATGAGTTAGCCGCGGAAGCGGCACCATAATCCTCTCAGTGCTAGGCACGGCGTTGTTGTTCGTTACCGGGCTGGCTCGGGGGTGAACTTGTCGTGCGCTTGGGGATCTCGACGAGGGCGCCTAGTGAATGCCCCAAGTTGGCTGTCTGCGGGAGCCGTTGCGAGTACCAGCGCGTCAGCGCCGTTAGCGTTTCAGGAGCGGGTTGCGGCCCGACCCAAGCCGCGCACCCGTTCGGCGGGCTGTAAAAGCTATCCCGCTTATCGGCATTGCGATCGCAAAGGCGATGCCACCGCATTGGGGGGCGATGCTACAACTCGGCTGGCTGCAGGTGACCCGGTTCGTAGGCAGCGGATGCTCTTGCACCCCTTTGGCTGGGCCTGCTCAGGTGCAACTCGCGCTGGCCGAGCCCTTAGCTTTGCCAGGAGAGCATCGTTCCGCGCGCTGCGTGAAATGCGTTGTGCGCACCGTACAGTTTCGAACCTTGTCCGGTCGGGTTTGTGTGGAAACGTGGATCTCGGGCTGTGCCATTCGCATTCGATCCCGGCGCAATCGATCTTTGCTGCAACCGGGTGGGGGCAATCACGTTGGATCGACGCCACACTGAGCCCGGGAGACATCCAATGACTGTTAAAACGATGGAAGACCTCTTCACCGAAACCCTCAAGGACATCTACTACGCAGAAAAG